>FWPV01003940.1_pt1 | contig 32603 bp, 23 predicted proteins | sample 2228371 | NCBI WGS metagenome assembly FWPV01 (sample SAMEA103939776, study PRJEB20133) | metagenome
TTCCGCTCTTCTTGAACGTTTGAACGCATTGAACAAGGAAATCGGCGGAGTTTACAAGGCTGAGGATATTGAATGCATACATCGCATGCGGGTAGCATCGCGTCGTCTGAGAAGTGCCATAAATGTTTTTCAAGATTGTTTTTCCGTTAAATTAGCAAAAAAATGGAGAAAACAGGTTCGAACTATAACACAGGCTTTGGGAAATGCTCGTGATCTTGATGTTCAGATCATTTTCTTAGATGATTTTATAAGTAAATTAGATAATGATAATTATCGACCAGGAATAAAAAGAGTATTACTAAGATTAAAACAACAACGAGAAAAGATACAACCAGAAGTTATTAAAGTTGTGGAAGACTTTGAAAAAAATGGAGTAATTCAAGAAATTGAAAGAACCTGTCACCAGATATGCACCTTAGCGAAGCTTCATAAAATTAACGTTAATTCCAAGGAGGTTCACCAAAGAGCATATCTAGCAATATCAATGCGATTAGAAGATTTTTTATCTTTTGAACCTTATGTTCAGCAACCAGAAGAGGTGAAAAAGCTACATGCTATGCGTATAGCAGCAAAAAGATTACGTTACACTATGGAGATATTTTCAGAGCTTTACCAAGATAAATTGGAAGACTTAATAGATGCGGTGAAAAATATACAAACAATTCTTGGAGAACTTAACGATTGTGTCGTATGGGTCGAATTCTTACAGCAATTTCTGGATGATGAAAAAGCAAGAACATTAGAATATTATGGAAATACTAGAGCATTTAATCGCTTGAAACCCGGAATAACATATCTTCAAATGGATCGGAGTCAACATAAAGATAAACTCTATAATGATTTTCTTGAATTCTGGATTAAGACAAAAAATGATAAATTGTGGGAGAAACTTTTGAATCAAATTTTAGCACCATGTCTTGAGAAATAATTTGAAGAGCCTTACCAAAATCAAGTAAAGTATTAATTCTATAAATTTTTGCATTTATAAATCTGGAAAATCTAGGAGGAAGAATATGAAGGTAGCATTGATAGGTGATATACATGCCAACTTGCCGGCGTTAAATGCAGTATTAAAGGATGTTAAACAGCGAGGTGTTGATGCAATCTGGAATGTTGGAGATACAGTTGGTTATGGAGCATATCCTGATGAAGTAATAGATCTTATCAGACGTGAAAACATTCAAAGTATTCTTGGAAATTATGATGCTAAAGTTTTGAAAGTAAAGCAAAAAGAAAGCAAATGGAAAAAAGTGCCAGAGAAATGGGTAGCTTTTAAATGGGCTTATGATAACCTATCAAAATCAAATCGTAACTATTTAAGTTCATTACCGACTGAATTAAGATTTGATATTGAAGGCAAACGTTTTCTTATAGTTCATGGTAGTCCTGAATCCGATGAAGAATATATACTTCCAGACACACCGGAAGAACGTTTAATAGAATTATCAAACATTGCAAACGCAGATATTGTGATCTGTGGACATTCACATCAACCTTTTAAGAAAAAGTTTAATAATATATGGTTCATCAATGCTGGAAGTGTTGGGCGACCAGATGATGGCGACCCCAGAGCTAGTTATGCCATACTTCAAATCAAAAAACCTAATTTTTTTCAAGTAAGGCATTATAGAATAGAATACGATATTGAAAAAGCAATTGCAAAAATACGTGATAGTGGATTACCAGAAATATTTGCACAAATGATCATTCAAGGAAGAAGCCTTGATGTAATAAAGAACCAAAGTGGAGGAAATAAAATGGAGGAATCGATAGAAGTAAATGTTGATAAGATTGATGAATCAATCAACGATGATTTAAAGCTAGAAGCCTCAACAAAACTTGCTAAAAGCTGTGGCTATGAAAGTGAACATACAAATCAGGTAATCGATCTTTCCCTTAAATTATTTGATGCACTACAAAGCTTGCATAATTTAGGTGCAAAAGAGCGTTTCTGGCTCCATAATGCTGCAATACTCCATGATATTGGCTGGATCGAGGGACAGAAAAAACATCACAAAACAGCATTACGTATTATACTGGAGGATCCATCGCTTCTTTTGACAGAACGTGAAAGGTTGATAGTAGGCTCAATAGCACGATACCATCGTGCAGCTTTACCCAAGAAAAAACATAAGCATTATATGTCTCTCGAGAAATCAGAGAGAAAGATAGTAAAAATACTTTCAGCAATTTTACGTGTTGCAGATGGTCTCGACCGTTCACATCAGAGCATTGTCCAGGACCTATCATGTGATATAACTCAAGATCAAATTAATATTCTATGTTCAGTAACGCGTCCCTCCGAAGTAGACCGACAGACAGCACTCAATAAAGGCGATCTTATGCAAAATGTTTTTAAGCGAAATATAAATATTGAATGGAGAATGTAATTGGTAGCTTGTAAGTAGCCCGATTCATCGGGCGTTAAATACGCTCAATAAATTGAGCTACTACAAACACATTCCTTCGTATAATTCGTGATAATAAACACGAATTGGACAAATAAAGTATCACGAATTACACGAACAATTGGAACTTTTTGTCGATTTTGCGATATGTAACTTTTTCGTAGTGCAACACTACTCGTGTCATTCGTGATTAAAAGAATATTATCATCTTTTTACCTCCCTTAATCCCTCCGTGAACGGAGGGAAATATTCTCTCCCCGTTTACGGGGAGAGCTAGAGAGGGGTAACAATATTATTCTTATTATTCGTATATAATTCGTGACATTCGTGATTAAATATCTCCGTGTTTCATTTTTATTATGTCTGTGATAATTGCTGTTTATAACATATTAAAAAAATAATTATTCATTACAATTATCATTTAATATAAAATCCCTCTAAATCTCCCTTTGGAAAAGGTAGACTTTCATGATTTCTTCTTTTTCAAAGGTATTGGGAGATTGCATAAACAATATTATATCGAACTGGCGTCAATCAATCTTAATTTTTGATAGATCAATTTTTGGTTCTGGATATTTCATGTTTAATTTCTTGAAAGCAGAAACTATGGTTTCTCCAACAACAAGATTTCTATACCACTTTTTATTAGCAGGAACGATATACCATGGGGCATATTCTGTGCTACATTTACTAAGAACTGCTTCATAAGCGGAGATATAATCGTCCCAATACTCTCTTTCCTTGAGATCACCTTCGGAAAATTTCCAATGCTTGGTCGGATCATTGAGCCTTTCTTCCAGCCTTTTCTTTTGTTCATCTTTTGATATATAAAGGAAAAACTTAAGTATAAGTGTATTATTTTCTACCAGGATTTTTTCAAAGGCATTTATTTGTTCATACCTTGCACTCCACACTTCTTTAGGAACAAGGTTATGAACACGCACCACTAAAACATCCTCATAATACGATCGATTAAAAATTACAATCTTCCCTTTGCAAGGAGTAACCTTATGTGCGCGCCAGAGATAGTCATGTGAAAGCTCCTCAGCAGTTGGAACTTTGAAGCTTTTAACATCACAACCTTGTGGATCAACACCTGCCATAACATGTCTTATAGTTCCATCTTTACCGCCTGTATCCATAGCTTGTAATATAATAAGAACAGCATGCTTGCTTTCAGCATATAACAAATTTTGTAGCTTGATCATCTCGCTACGAAGCTCATCCATTCTTTCTTTAATATCTTTTTTCCGTTTATAATCTCCTGTATATCCTGGATCATAGTCCTTTAATCTGACTTTGCTTCCAGGTAAAACCATAAGTGGTTGCGACATAAGTTCTCTCCTGTTCTATGAATGTATTTTTCAGTAATATAGTTCAATAAAATTACACTATACCCTTGTTGTGATACGAATCTACTTTGTGGTTTTACTTTTTTTTGTAGATTCTCCTGTAGATAATTTTTTTGATAGTTCTATAATATACGCCTTCAACTCAGAGTTTATTTTATTCTGCTTTAATGCAAATTCTATTGTGGTCTTTAGATATGATAATGGGTCACCGACAGTATGCCATTTGCCTGATATTTCACATGCGAATACTGCTTTGGTTCTAGCCAATTCCTGTATGGCATCAGTTAATTTTATCTCTTTCCCATTAGAAGGTGGATCCTTTTCCAGCATATCTTCAAGTATATCAAAGATAGCCGGGTCAAGTATGCATCTTCCAATGAATGCCAGATTTGATGGCGCTTCCTGAACATTTGGTTTTTCTACAATGCCCTGAACAATAAAAGCATCACTACTAATTGCTTTACCTGAAATTATACCATAACTGCTAATTATCTCTGGAGGAATCTTTTGAACAGCTAAAATAGAACAGCAATATTTTTCATAAAGTTCCATTAATTGTCTTATACAAGGCACTTCTGAAGTTACCAGGTCATCTCCGTATAGGACCGCAAATGGTTCATTCGCTATGTGATCTTTTGCTTTTAATATGGCATGTCCTGTGCCCCAGGCTTCTTTTTGTCGTAGGTAGTGTATATCAGCCATTTTCTCTATTTTCTCTAATGTTTTCAGGCTCTCCTGATCGCCTTTTTCTTTTAATGCCTCGTTTAGCTCAAATGATTTATCAAAAAGATCTTCAATTGCTCTTTTTCCACGACCTGTTATGATAAGAATATCCTGTATTCCCGAATCAACTATTTCCTCAACTATGTATTGAATTGCTGGCTTATCAACGATTGGAATCATTTCTTTAGGAAGAGCTTTAGTAGCTGGCAGAAATCTGATACCAAGACCAGCTGCTGGAATTACTGCTTTCCTGACCTTCATATTCCATCCTCCCTAACATATAGTTACTTCTCATTTTACTTTTCAATATCTATATTACTACTGGTAATCCTTTACTGATATTGAAGGATTGATCATGTTCATTTTCTATATAGGGCTTTAATAAATCTTCTAATTCATTCAGGTTCTCAACGTGCATCGCCTTGCATCTTGTATCTGTTATATTCGATATCCCTTTAGTATATAGCTTTACAAATTTCCTGATCTCTCTACATCCAGTATGTTCACCTTTAATAGCAACTAAAGCCCTTGCAAGTTCCAAAAGAGCTTGAATTTTTTCACTTTGCGATGGTTCTGGCAGTAAAATCCCAGTTTCTATATATTGAACAACTCTTGAAAATATCCAGGGGTTACCTAAAGAGGCTCTTCCAATCATTATTGCATCACATCCTGTCATTTCTAACATTTTCTTAGCATCTTCAGGGGTTTTCACATCGCCATTTCCTATAACTTTTATTGATACTGCATTTTTTACTTCTGCTATTATCCGCCAATCTGATCTTCCGGAAAATCCCTGTGATCTTAATCTAGGATGAACTGTTATTGCGACTGCTCCCGAATCTTCAATAATTTTTGCAACTTCTATTGCATTTACGCTTTTACTATCCCATCCAGAACGTATCTTTGCAGTTACTGGACATGATACAGACTTTACAACTTTTCTTGTGATTTCTTTTATTAGATTTGGTTCTTTCATTAGTGCTGAGCCTGAACCATTATTTACAACAGTTCTTGCAGGACACCCGAAGTTTAAATCAATTATATCAGCATTCTCCTGGACTATTTGGGCTGCCTCAGATATTATATCGGGTTCTTTTCCAAAAATCTGAAACGCTACAGGTCGTTCATCCTGAGATATTTCCATCAGCTTAAGTGTTTTTGGATTTTTACGAACTATGCCTTGAGAACATATCATTTCTGTATAAACAAGACCTGCTCCATGTTTTTTTGCCATACTCCTGACAGCTATATTTGTGATCCCTGCCATTGGGGCAAAAAAAACTCTATTTGGTATTTTTATTTTTCCTATATATATTTCTCTTGATTCCCACATAATTAAAAATGCCATTTAAAAGTGACTAATACCATTTTATTACGATTATCATTTATTATAAAATCCCTCTAAATCTCCCTCTGGAAAGGCTTATCATTACTCATAAGTTTTTAAACATAGGCGTCAAGTTAAACTCCGATAAAAGCGGTAGGTGAAAATCTATCAACATTTAGCTCCTAACGGAGCTAGGTTGTTGATATGACTAAATTTCTACAAACATATCACCCCTGACGGGATTAACTCCTTTATGTTAATTGTTCATTGTCTTTTACTAAAGCAAAGAGTAAGTTGGGTCAAGGAACGAGACCCAACCATTCATATTCCAAAATCTCATCTTTGTTGGGTTTTGTGCCTCAAACCAACCTATTTGCTGTCAAAAGTAGCCAGGATTACAGACTGGGCTACAAAAGATACTGAACTTAATATTGTTATCTTGGAATACCAATCAATCTGAAACAGCAGATTCAGCTCTACACATTGCCAACCATCGCTTACCTTCTTCTGTATTCAGATCACATCTCAGGCATCTACGTGCCTCCCTTATTGCCATTTCCGGTGTTATTGTAAGCTCAACTTCATCAAAATTATCGATCCTATCTTCTACAGGCAAACAAGGCACATTAACTCTTTTAGATTCTCTCATTTCTTCTTCACTCAATTCAACAGGCTGGATATATTCAGAAGGTCTTGTCTGTTTATATTCCCTTACCAATTTTTCACCTCTGATATATTTATCAATCATATCTGCTGCTATTTTTCCAGCCTGAATTGCTTCTATAATAGTCTGTGGATGAGTAACTATATCACCACCAGCAAATATACCTTCAATATTTGTCATAAGTGTCTCGGGATCAACCTTTACTGCCTCAGTCCTTGTGAATTCGATGCAACAATCTTCACCTAAACATGTAGGATCAGGTCCTTCGCCGATAGCAACTATCAGTGTATCAAGGTCTATGACAAACTCTGAACCTTCAATGGGAATAGGGCTTCTTCTGCCACTCTCATCAACAGGACCAAGCTTTGTTCTTATGCATTCGATTCCAGCAACTTTTCCATCTTTTACAAGTATCTTAGATGGAGCAGCTAAAAATCGGAAATCGATCCCTTCATCAATTGCGCCTTGGACTTCTTCAGGAAGTGCTGGCATTTCCCTTCTTGTTCTACGATAAATAATTGTGATATTTTCACACTTAGCAACCCTTTTAAGAACTCTTGCTACATCAACTGCTGCATTACCACCTCCGATGATTCCTACCTTCTTCCCAATGGTGATCTTTTCCTTTAGATTTACTTTCCTCAGGAACTCTAAAGCATCAAATACTCCTTCAGCATCTTCGTTTGGTATTCCAAGTTTTTTGGGCTTATTTGCTCCTGCAGCGATGAAAACAGCACTATGTGTTCTTCTAAGCTCATCTAAAGATATATCTTTCCCGATTCTAACTCCGGTTTTTATTTTAACTCCCATTCTCTTGACGTTCTCAATGTCACGTTTTAGAATATCTCTTGGCAATCTATACTCAGGAACATAAGTCACAAGCGCTCCACCGGGTTGATCGAGACATTCATATATTGTAACATCATAACCTTTTTGGGCAAGATAGTATCCTGCTGTTAATCCTCCAGGACCAGAGCCAACAATTGCTACTTTTTCTTTATCAATTACTGGTATTTCTGTTATCTCATACAAGCCATTTTCATAAGCATAATCGGTGACAAACCTTTTTAGAGTCCTAACGGCAATGGGTTCATTCCATTTACCCGCCTGACATTTGGATTCGCAGAAATGATAACAAGCTCTACCACAGATCGAAGGCAAAGGGTTATCTTTCCTTATCGACTCCCATGCTTCTTCAAAACGTCCCTGTGCTATAAGACCGATGTAAATGGTCGCTTCTGTGCCGATCGGACATGTATGCTGACAAGCAGAGGATATTATTTCCTTACATACAACGCCAGGGCATTCCCTGAATTTTATATGCTTTTCATACTCATCACGGAAATAACGAATAGTAGTAATGATAGGGTTAGGTGCTGTCTGACCTAATCCACAGAGAGAAGCAGATTTTATCGATTGCGCCATTTCATATAACAGGTCTATATCCTCAAGCTTGCCCTCACCTCTGCTGATTGCCCTTAGCATATCCAGCATTCGTCTGGTGCCAACCCTGCATGGTATGCATTTCCCGCAAGATTCACGCTGAGTAAAATCAAGGAAGTAGCGAGCAATGTCAACAATACATGTATCTTCACTCATAACAACCATACCACCGGATCCCATTATAGCACCGGTAGCAGCTAGTGATTCATAATCGACAGGATGATCCAGGAAACTTGCAGGAAGGCATCCACCCGATGGACCACCTGTTTGAACCGCCTTCAGGTTTTTACCTCCGGGGATACCGCCTCCTATCTCATATATGATTTCTCGTAAGGTTGTTCCTAAAGCAACTTCTGCTAAACCAGAATTTTCTATATGTCCGGTGAGCGCAAAAACAGTAGTTCCTTTATTACGACCTGTTCCGATATTTTCATACCATTCAGCACCGTTACTAATGATAGGAGCGATGCTTGCAAGAGTTTTTACGTTGTTTATTGTAGTGGGTTTACCATACAGTCCTGATTGTGCCGGGAATGGTGGACGTTGTCGCGGTCTACCAGTTCTCCCTTCTATCGAAGCTATTAATGCTGTTTCTTCACCACAGACAAAAGCTCCTGCTCCTTCCATCATATTAATATTGAAACTGAAATCAGTTCCCAAAATATTTTTTCCGATAAAGCCTCTATCAGAAGCTTGCTTCAGAGCTATTTGTATTCGCTCAATAGCCAGTGGATATTCAGCCCTTACATATATATATCCTTCGTTTGCACCGATTGCATATCCTGCAATAGTCAGACCTTCAATGACCTTATGTGGATCTGATTCTAATATTCCACGGTCCATGAAAGCCCCAGGATCACCTTCATCAGCATTACATATTATATATTTTTCATTACCTGGAACATTACGGCAAAATTCCCATTTCACGCCGGTTGGGAAGCCAGCTCCGCCTCTTCCACGCAATCCTGACTTTTTAATCTCTTCAATAATACTTTCTGGAGTCATTTCAAGCAAAGCTTTACGCAATGCTTGATAACCGCCCACTGCTAAATAATCATCTATTTTTTCAGGGTCTATAAACCCGCAATTTGTTAAAATAACCAAACGTTGCTGTTTCTTAAAATAGTTTATATCCTTATAACTTGGAACAGCCTCCCAAGTTACTGGATCCTTATAGAAAAGCCTCTCAACTGGTTTACCATTTTTTAGATGCGAATGAACAATATCATACGCATCTTCGGGCTTTACTTCAGTGTAGAAAATTCCTTCTGGTTCAATTATTACTGTCGGACCGCGTTGGCAAAATCCATGACAGCCAGTGATCTTTAATTTAATATCATGTTGACATTCAGAACTTTTTACATCAATATTACCAAGCCCGAGATTTTTTATTTCATCCTCAATTACTTGCTTTATTTTAGGAGCACCTGCTGAAATGCAAGCCGAACCATGGCATATTAAAACCGTTATTCCATTCTTATCCATGAACTTCCTCCAGGTAGCCAGAGCGAATATTATTTAATATATCCGATATTTTTCTCTGGGTTAAACGACTATAAGTTTCTTTATTTATAACCATATTCGGAGCAACACCACAAGCCCCGATACAAGCTACTGTTTCCAGTGAGAACATCATATCAGGAGTTGTTTCACCTTCTTTTATACCGAGTTGCTTTTCAACTTCTTCCTGAATGCGTTCTGCACCTCTGACATGGCATGCAGTGCCTCTGCATAGCATGATATGATATTTACCAATTGGTGTAAAACGAAACTGGGCATAGAAAGTTGCCACAGAATAGATTCTACTTTTTGGCACCCCTGTAAATTTTGATATTTCTGTCATGGCTTCACGAGGAATATAACCAAATTTTGTTTGAACCCTCTGTAAAATTGGTATCAATTCATTTTCTTTCCCGTGAAAGTCTGAAAATATCTCTTTAAGTTCCTCTAACATTGAAACCTCCTTTAATTGGTGAGACTTTTACCTGCAACTAACAAAATATGATAATTAAATTTTACAAATATATTTTTGTAAAGTCAATAAGATGATGGTTGATTTCAAGCATAAACTTTTTATTTGCGTCTTTTTAGCAAATTTTTTATCGGTTATGTTCGGCAACGGTTTTCTCGCTAATTAAGCTGTTTTATTGTTGTAAGGTTTTCTAGTAAATAAACAAATTAGAGACTAAAATAATCACGAATTAGACGAAAAAAACAAATGGCACGAAAATTTTTAATTCGTAAATATTATGAACTATAATTTTCGTGTTATTCGTTCCATTCGTGACATTTGTGATTAAGTATCTCCGTGTCTCTGTGCCTCCGTGGTTTAACTTTATTATGTTCTGTGTAAGTTGTTGTTTAGAGTTCGGGGACGTAAAATTTATGCTTGGAAATTAGAAAATATATTAAATTTTTTTATAAAATTTAAATCTTTTTATGGCATCCGAATCAAGTTCCAGATCATTGTTTTCAAGTGAATTCTTTAGCATTATATAACCTATACCTGCTATCATAGCGGCATTGTCTGTGCATAATTTCAGTGAAGGATAGAATAATTTATATCCTGATTCCTGGCATCTTTCAGACATTCTTTCTCGCAATCCACTATTCGCTGCAACACCACCAGCAATTGTTATCGTATCTGTTTTTTTAATTTCAGCAGCTTTGATCGCTTTTTCAGTTAAGACGTCAACAACTGATGCCTGAAAACTAGCCGCTACATCAGCCGTATTTATATACTGTCCTGTCTTTTGTGCATTTACAATATAATTTAGAACAGCGGTCTTTAGACCACTAAAGCTAAAGTTTAAGGAATGATCCCACACATAAGGACGCGGGAAAGATATTGCCTTTGGATTTCCTTCCTTTGATAGCTTGTCAATTATCGGTCCACCTGGATATCCAAGATCTAAAAGTTTTGCAACTTTGTCAAAGGCTTCTCCTGCTGCATCATCCATCGTTTGACCTAATTTTTCATATTCTCTTTCTCCAATACCTACGTATATTAGATCAGTATGTCCGCCTGATACAACAAGGCTTATGAAAGGAGGTTTCAGATCGGAATGTTCAAGATAATTTGAATATATATGTCCTTCCAGATGATTAACACCGACTATCGGCAAACCCTTTGCAAAAGATAAAGCCTTTGCTGTAGATATGCCTATTAAAAGTGAGCCAACTAACCCGGGTCCCTGAGTTACAGCGATTCCATCAATATCATCCAATGAAACATTTGCGGAAGATAATGCGGATGTTATTACTGGAATAATGTTCTGTATGTGCTTCCTTGATGCTAATTCGGGAACAACACCACCAAATTTCGAATGGATGTCTATCTGTGAAGCAACGATGTTCGATAAAATCTTTTTTCCGTTTTCAACTACAGAAGCAGATGTTTCATCACAAGAGGTTTCTATTCCTAGTACTAACATTGTTTATTTATGACTTTAAAATCAATTGCTCATTAATCCGCTTTTTTAAGTGATCAACAGCAAATCTAATAACAGGGTCAAATTCATATTCATCATCTTGATTTTTTGTTCTTTGTGCCAGAGCATATTTTATTAAACTATCATTAAGAATTATATTATCTTTCTCAAGCATTTTCTTAAACTCAATAAATTTCTTTTTTTCTGGATTATCAGTTGATAATTCAAGGCGTTTCAAAAAATCATCATCGGATTTTGATATAAAATCATTAAAAATTTTACTATTGTAAAGACTTCGAAACATTTTTATTTCAGATGGATTAGGGCTGGGATATTCTATATCAGGTTTTATACCAACCTTATTAATATTATTTCCATTTGGAGTATAATAATATGCAACGGTTAATTTCATACCTGATTTATTATCAAGAGGAAATATCGTTTGAACTGAGCCTTTGCCAAACGTTGATTTCCCATCACCTATTATGACACCGCGTTTATAATCCTTAATAGCTCCAACTACTATTTCAGAACCGCTTGCACTCCATTTATCTATTAGAACGGCTAATGGGGTTTCAGTATAACTTTTGCTTTTTTCAGAATAAAATTTCTTATCATCGTCCTTTCTGCGACCTTTTGTATAAACAATAAGTTGTCCCTTTTTTAGAAAACTACTTGCTACTTCCACAGCTGATTTTAATGTGCCTCCAGGATTTGATCTTAAGTCCAATATTATGCCCTTTACTTTTATATTATCAAAGTATTCTAAAGCATTTTCTGTATCTTTGGAGGTTGTATCAGTAAATTGGGTTATCCTCATATAGCCAATATTATCTTCCAGAACTCTATATTTTACTGTTTTAACATGAATTATCCCTCTAGTTATTGTAAAATTTAAAGGTTCTTCCTCGTGTTCGCGCATAATTTTCAATTTGACTTTTGTTCCTGGATTTCCTCTTAACTTACGTTTAGCTTCATAAAGGCTTATTCCATAGGTTGATTCTCCGTTTATTTCTATTATGTAATCTCCGGGCTCAAGACCTGCGGATTTTGCTGGATTTCCTTCAAAAACAGATATTATTGTTAGACGGTCTTGATCTTCGTCTTTTGTTATTCCTATCTCTATACCTAATCCACCAAATGTTCCGCTTGTATCATCAAGCATTTCTTTATATATTTCTGGTTCCAAAAACTGGCTGTATGGGTCATTTAATGATTCTGTTATGCCTTTAATAGCACCATAAGTAAGCTTTTCAGTGCTTATGGAATCTGTATCCTTGTAATTATTGACTATAACGTTTATAGCTCTTGATATTAGATCTGCTTTATCTGATGGTAGTGTATTTCCCCATACACGCGATCTACCAAATGAATGACCAATAAAAATTGCTGCAATCAAAATAAATGTCTGTAATATTATTACTATAAATATAGTTTTCTTATTTATCATTAATCATTTCCTCTATCTATTCATTAGCCATTGCCTTGCAGATAATTGTTCTGATCCTCTCCATACTTCAAAATAAAGTATTGGACCTCTATTTGATCCTGTATCTCCAACTTTTGCTATTACTTGACCTTTGCTAACTTTTTGCCCTTCTTTAACTAACAATGCTGAAGCATGGGCATATAAAGTGCGATAACCTTTTCCATGATTTATTATAACCATCTGCCCATAGCCTACACCATCGAACATTCTTGCATAATCAACAACACCATCCTCTACACAACGTATATCAGTTCCATGGCTGGCTTGTATTGTAACCCCTTTCATTGATGGTGAAGCATTCTCAATTACTCTTCCTGATACAGGCCACGGAAGTTTTCCACTTTGAGAATCAAAATTACTTATTACTTCTTCATAAGTTCTTAATCTACTTGAACCTCCCTGGGACCTTGTTTGTAATCGGGTTATTAATCTTTCAAGCTCAGCTGCTGATTTTTCCAATTCAATGAGCCTTTTGGCAAGCTCTCTTTCTTTATCAGTCATCTGTGCCAATAGTTTTTGCCTTTCATTTTTCTTATTTAATATTTCTTTCTGGATCCTCTCTGTTTCTGTTTTATATGCAATTATCTGTTCCTTTTTCTCTTCTACTTTTCTTTTTCTATAATCAAGCTCAGTTTTTTCGGCTTTAGCTTTTTCTAAAAGGCTTTTGTCTGCCATAGCAATAGATGTCATATATTTATGTTGTGTGCCAATATCAAGTATGTTATCAGATCGCGAAATGATCATCAAATAGCTTATATGATTATCCCTGTAGCCAGTCTTATACATAGCTCTAAGTCTCTTACAAAGCATTTCTTTCGTCTGCTCAAGTCTATTTTGTGCTATTTGTAATTCCCTTATCAGTCTCTGAAGTTCGATTTCGCTTGCTGATAGGTTTTGTTCATATTTACGCAATTCCTTTTGCTTTTCATTAAGTTGCTTATTGATCTTCGTCAATTCGCTCTGAATGCCTTTCTTTTGAGTTGTTACACTGCTCTTTTGTTTTTTTACCTCACTTATATTCTTTTTTACTTCTTGTAATTGCTTAGATTTTTGCGTAATTTCATCTTCAGCATATACATTTATAATAATTGCAGAAATTAGAAATAAAATAATACAAGATCTCATTGATATATATTTCATAAATAAAACCTCCTGGTCTATATTCAGTTTTTTTATATCTATAGAGTCTCAGGATGTAAAAATAAAAGGCTTTAACTAATTCATTAATCTTTTATGATAATCCCTTTGGATACATTTGTCAATGCCCTTTTTGCTGGACCAAGCATAAAGTTTTCGTCAAATATTATGAACTATCATTACATAGTAAAGACGAAACACGGAGGCACAGAGACACGGAGATATTTAATCACGAATGTCACGAATAGAGCGAATAACATGAATACAAATTAAAAATTTTCGTGCCATTCGTTTTAATTCGTCCAATTCGTGTTTATTATCACGAATCATACAAAAGCAGGTGTTTGTATCCGCTCAATTTATTGAGCGTTATATTTATAACGCCCGGTAAATCGGGCTACTACAAGCTTATATAATTTTTTCTCTGTGCCTCCGTGTCTCTGTGTTTTTTCTAAAGATTAAATATTATATTTATATTCGTGCCATTCGTTTTATTCGTCTAATTCGTGATATTTTATTCGTGTTCTTCGTTATTAATTTTCTCTCCGTGCTTCTGTGTTTCATAAATTTTTATTATACCTAACTGACGTTAATCAATTCATACGGAGTCTGTTTGACGGAAATCAAGCCATTTTGGAGGTGGAAATTCCTTTCTTACACGTTTCTTTAGGTTTTCGTCAATTGGTATGTTTTCTTCCTTTGATATTCTTTTTTCATGCATACCAAACCAAAGATCACTAAGGCTTACTTCTCCTTCACGGACATCAGGAACTATTGGTTTACTCTGAAGTATTTCCTCCACCCTTTTAATATCACCTATATTTAGTGCAGATTGTGCTTCCATGATCTTAATACGACCATGATTCCGTAAAGGCATATTTTCTATTAATTTTAATGCGTTATTATATTGCGCTGATTGTATTAATGTCTGACAGCATTCAATAGCTATATTTGGTATATTGGGTGCCATCTGATATGCTATAAGCATTAAGGATGCTGAATCATTAAGCTTTTTGTTCCGTTTTGATAGAATTGCCATATTACGATAAGCCCAGGGTGATGGCTTCAGTGAAATAGATTTTTCCCATGCTTTCTGTGCTGACTCAAAATTCTTTTCAAAGTAATACATAACGCCAAGGTGCAACCATGATAACCAATGATTGCTATAAGCAGAAATAACAGCTCTTTCTAAAAGCCTCTGCCATTCCTTTTGCACCATCCATGCGCCAGGTATATCCTTTGGATCACCAGATGGGAACCTTCCTTCATCAAGTAAAGTTAACCATGGCTTTTGTTCATCACTCAATGACTCATCACTGAATATCAAGGCATTAGAACAAAACGGCTTTTCTCCCATCTTTTTTCTTCGATGTAATTCCAAAGCTCCCCAACCTGATCCATTTTGAATTATTTCTATCGGCATACTATCAGCCATTTTGTTGGTTTTTATCAACATTTTTTCCAATGATTCTGATGGTATTTTTTCTTTCAATACCTGATCCACTGATTCATAGGCATTTTTCCAATCAGGTCCATGGACGATTTTCGGATCAGCCTGCATCAATCCGTAAGCCTCAAGCCATGACCATTCGGTGTTCGCTGGCATTTGCAGATACTCAGATTGTGTTCGTGCAAGTCCAGCTTGAATTTCAATATAGCAAGACCCTGGAACAGAAAGGAACTCCTGCCAATGCCTGCCACCAGCGCCCATTCCCCATACAAACAATTTGCGTCCACGCAAAAGTGAAGTAGATGTCTGTATAAGACCAGTTCCTTCTTCGTCTAATGAAGTTATCCAGGGTTGGCGATCAGGCTCTATGCAATAAAAACAATCTGCGGAACGGTTAAAATTACATGGATACGACTGGTCTATCCCTTCATAAAATGGCACAGGCACTAAGTCCATAACCCCTTGATAACCATATTTGTATGCCTGTTCTGCAGGTACTATAACACGACCTTCTGGTAGTTCAGGCACTGCTATATTTGACCACCAATATGTGGGCATTTCATTATCGTGTGGGTTTATTAATCTAATTCTTACAAACAAAAACTCCGATCCATCTGGAAGGAAAGCGTCAATCTGGTAAGGCATCATCCGTAATCGTTCCCATTCATACATCCTTAATACCGGTAATCCTTTATCTCCCTCTGCTTTAGCAACAAATAGTGGAGAACATGTAAAGACAGTATGTCCCTGTATTCCGAAGTTCCATTCGACACCTCCACTGAACCATGCATTACGTATGGCAAGATTGCATGGTTGGAATACAGGATTTACATATAATAATTCGCGATTAGATGGTTTATGAAAAAGTGACCATAAACGCCCACCAAGCTCCATTAAAAAGGTAGCACGTATTTTATCGTTTTCTAATACTGCGACCTTGAATTCCCTTTCTTTCCGGGTTCGATCATAGTTATCTTGCGGGCTGTATGGAAGACATTCATCCAATGGTGGAAGAGGATTCTCCGGACCAAGATTTGCGGAAGGCATTTTATATGTTTCAAACCTTAATTCACTCATGAATTTTTTATCTCCTTAAATAGAATTATAAAGCTCCTAAAGAATGAAGTTCAAGCCATGTATCTAAATATTTATGTGTTCTTGACTCAGTTTGTTTCAAGAACTTAACTGCAGAATCAGAGAAGAATTTTTCTTTATCTTTATCACCATTCATTCTGTTTATGATTGAATTTGTCCTGTAATATAGAAGCCTATTATAATGTAATAGATTATAAGCAAACCTTTTTTGTATATCATTTTCTGCTGATTTATAGATAGAATCTATTTTTGGTTCCCAGGCAGAAACGAATTTAACCAATTTAGAAATTCGGTCTTTGCTGGCTGATCTGAGTGCCCCGACGTGTGGATTATCTTCTGGCATCAATAGTAACTCAAGTTCAGACAAATATTCTTTCACATTACCTGAGCTATCACCATAGGCTGATTCTAATTGACTTTGAACAATATCAGACCATCTGGCTTCCTTATTCCATAATGTCTCTGACATAACGGACATTTCCAATCCTGCTGGATAGAAACATCTTAAAACCTGACAACTTACTAATCCATTCAATTTAAGATCAGCATAATCCTTTATATCCTGGCTTATGACTTTTGAAAGCGCAAAGGTATTAAGATAATCATGAAAAGGTCTCCATAAATAATAATCGAATATAAAACTATCTCCGGTATATCGTTTCTGCCAGTTTTTAAGAATTTCTGTAAATTCCTTATTTGTATGTGGAGGTTGTATTTTGTTTAATTCCCATCCACCTGACTTTGTTCCACTATCACAGCTGTTATCCTTCAAATGGTGTTGATAACAGCGAGAAATTGGAGCAAACATAAATATTACGTTGTCATATTCAGTCCCTAAATCTTCAATGGTTGGCGCGTTCAAAGTATTAAAATAACACAGGAAAACAATCCTTGTATTTAATAGTTTTCTTTCCTTTAGTTTTTTAGAAACAGCCTTGACTAATCTTATATAATGGTCAGATTGATTTAATTTCCTGCATTCAGGACATTCACAGCAATTGTTTGCTGCATCTGATAGCCAGAAATGTAAGCAGTCGACCTCTAGATGTTGTTCTGCATAATTAACAACGTCTTCAACCACAGCGTTAAATGCTTTGGGATTTGAGTAACAAAGCTCAGTGTTGATCGGAATTCCTCCCCACAGACCACGTTCATCGTTCACTTCTGCCATAAGTGATTTTTGTTCAGGAGTAATTTCACCATCGTATTTATACCATCCAAGACCTTTTAATCCAATAGCATCTGCAGTCCATCCATGCCCAACTCGATGGAATATTAATCCTCTTTTCTTTATTGCATTTATTACCTGATTATCTAACTCTAATGAAGTTGACTCATCAATAATTTTACTTTTCTTATATTTCTCATTATAAGTGTGATGATACCAGTTTTGCCAGAAGTAAATCGATGTCTTAAATTGTAAAAAGAATGTATTCATCTTTTTCTTTGTCATCCAATCAATTATATCTAAGGCATGTTCTAACGAAGGCGCACCTTCAATGCATATACCTCTATGGCGATAATCCGCTTTTTGATGAATATTAATAGAGAACAGTTTCTTTATATCTACTCCTGGTAAAAGTTCACCATTTCGACCCGGTGCTATCCATCTAGCGCCCATTTCCTCCAACAAGGTATAAACTGCAAATAGAATGCTTCTAGGATTTGAGCCTGATATTATGCATGATCCATCGTCCTGATTGATCATTATTTCGTCTTCTAAAGGGTTATATTTTTGTGGCTCCTTTATAAATATTGAAGGTTTGTTTACTTTGGGAAAAGTTAAGCATGACTTTACACTAAAAGGTTCATCAGTCATTTTATGTAAATATTTTTTTAATTCGTTCACTGCGAACTTTATTACTTCAGGACTATTTTTAGGATAATAAATTTCCATAATTTTATCCTCATTTCAATAATTGGTTGATAACTTTTTGATCATCACCTAAATAAAAAAGTGATGTAGAAATTGGTTTTAACTTTACTTGAAAACTATCTGTATCATGAGCAATGACTGTCTTTCTAAATACATCGTATATTTGCTCAACCTTTTCAGGTAGTTTTAACTGTCTTCTACCACCTGATATGCTGTGAACACCAAGCAAGCTTTTCCCCGCATAAATTATATCACCTTTATCTGTATATAAATGGACATTTGCAAATTTTGCAATTCCCCTTAAAACTGATGCTGGTATATTGGGTGAAGCAACATATATAGAATTCCAATTATCAAAGTTTTTGATGCCCATACCCGGGACACAGCTACCTTGAGAATACACTACTTGACCAAGTATAGTTGCGGAATCGTCTTGAATATGGAAATGTGGTGAAATATGGCTTTCAGTTCCCCAGAATAAATCTTGCGGAATGTTCCTGGTTATTTGATGATCGAAGTTTGTTATATGCATAAAAGAACTCCATGGCTGAGTTCCCTTGCCGAACTTGAAACCTGTTAGCTCATACATATTATCAAGCGAAACATCAACATTTATATAACCAGGTGCATATATCCAAACAATTGTATTATTATCCTTGCAAATTTTTTCTTTAAGTTTATCACGACGGTTATAATCCAGATAAAATGCATTTAAAAAGATATAAAGCTTATAATGTTTCATATCAGAATCTAAAATGTCATCCAGAAGATAATAATCACAGGGAGCTCCTATTCTGGATAAACCTTGAAGTCTCTGATGAAATATTAATGGAATGTCAAGGCTGTTTTTAAGTGATTCATAGAAAAAGCTTTTGTCGTCGATCAACACCGCTATTTCTGATCTTGATGATCTATCTGTGTTGATAAAAATATCTCCAAGCTTTTTGAACGATTTGATTTCTTCAAAAATATTTTTATCACTATTCAAGAACGTCCAAACACCAAAACCATGAGTTGCTATATAGGAAAAATTCCTTCGAAGAATAGCCCTGCTTTGACTCAAGTCCTGTGCCCTTCCATAATTTGTATGGTATGGATCGGTATGCAGGCGAGAATCTTCCTCATAAATATAGAGCTTACCATGCTTTCTCATTGACTCTGAAGGTTGCATACAAGGGCAATCGCCACCAATGCCTCGAAATCCATAGCTATAAGGACTAACAAGAAAGTCAACAAAAGGAGATTCAAGCACTTTCTTTAATCCCAGATGTCCACTTCTTTGTAAGGTTCCGTATTCACTTTCCTGCCAGCGTTCATTCCATTCAGCAAAGAAACATGAATTCCAGGACATTTCCAAAATATATCCGTAAAATGCACCTGCTATGCTCATATTTTCTGTAGTTTCTTTGATAGTATGACAGAAATCAATAATTAAATCTGCGCACAGCTCAGCAAGGCATTGAAAATAATCGATAACATTTTTTTCAAGTTGAGGATTGCGGAATGAGTAATTTTGGGCATTTAATTGCTGATTTTCTGAAGGCACTTCTGCTGTTTCAAAAGTAACTTTATAATCATTCCACGATCTACGCAATATAGCAACGTTATCGGAGTATTTCTTACGAAGCCATTCACGGAAATGCTCAAGCATAGGTTTGCTAAAATCTCCGCAAGGATTTGCCATTGATGAATTGCGTTTGCACCATTCTCCGGTATGTCCGGCGCCTACTTGATATGCAATAGCACGGTGTGACATGCCAATATCGTTTATATGTTCAATTAATGCTTTGAGAAAGTCTTTTGCTTGCGCACGCCAAAGTTTTGATGCAAAGGATTGTTGAAACTGTATACCTAAAGATGTAATTTCACATTCTTGAGCATAGAATTCCTGCCACCATGGATCATTTCTTTCAAGGTTTATTCGTAAATGAAAACGCGCTTTATGATCAGAATTAATAATATTGTTGAATTTATAATCCAATGAATCAAAATTAAAATGTTCTTTTCTACCGACACTAGGACCACACCATGCTTCACCAACATCGAAGGCATATATATGAATGTCAGTATTTTCTGCATATTTTTTCAATAATTCAGAATCCTTCCATGAATCCGCAGTAAGAGTTGTAAGCCATAATGCAGAATAGAAAGTTGGCATACCATTGAGGAATAAAGTAGGTGCACCATTATAATTTTTAACTTGTGCATAAGGAATTTTCATAGATTAAATTCTCCATATATAATTACCAGTTTTTGAAAGCATAAACTCTTTTATTAAAAACCACTCAGGAATATAAGCCAGAAAAGTTCCTGCCATTCATTTTCAGGCGAGGCAAACCAAAACACATGCCCAAGCATAGGTATAAGCACTTGTATCACATCTGTTGCACAGACTGTGCTTGCTAGATTCAGCATTATATAAATTACAAGTAACTCTCCCTGGTTAAATGCCCATTTAGAAAACCATTTCTTAGCAATTAAATTTATATAGACAAGTATAAAAAGTATAAAAAACCGCATTGAAGAACATAGTGGTAGGATATTGCATCCAGGAAACAGCCGTTTCCATGTAAAGAACCCAATAATTTGTTTAGAGGGATAAGCAATATACCTAGAGCAATTGACCTAAGAGTTACTGCATCCGATTTAGTTTTTATCATATAAATTTGATGGAAAATTGAACAATTCTTCTATTTTTTATTATACCCTGGCATAATAAATATCACTTTATTCAGTCTTTTTACAGATATCTGGGAAGATTTTTTGTGTTCAATCATCTAATTAAATATCCTAATTTAAGGCTTATCTCATTTTCTTTTGGTTGTTTATTTAGATTATCCTTATAGTGATAAGCTCTCCATGATAAATCAATTTGTGGACCGTTTATATTTTCTAACAAAAATTGCAAACCGAAGGTATTGAGATAGGAAACTTTGCCTGAGGGAAATTTTGTCTCATAGTAATCTTCTTTAGTTCCCCAAAATGCCATTTCTTTTCCCCATCTCCTATAAGCATAATTGATCTTTAACCGAGCGAAAACACTGAACATTTTATTTATCTCAAAGAAAACCTGTTCCGAATCGGGTCCCAATTTATGACCGATGATCCATCCGTAATGCAAATATTGATTTTCATCGACACGATGTGAATACGTCCATGTATCTATTCTTGTGTATTCTGTGCGAAAATCAATCATTGGAATGTTTAACGGTTCGTTCAAGTATATGCCTGCAATATAACCAAGCGAACTTGGATGATTTATCTCATAGTCATATACTTTAGCGTAATTAAAATCATCTATCAAAAGCTCCCCGTAAATTTTTACACCATCTATTGGTCTAGTAGAAATATCAAAACTTATCAATACATTGTCATCAAGCTTTGAATTATATTGTTCCGCATAATATGGTAGTAAAGGATTTATATACCTTAACTCCATATTGCGTGTTTCTCCACCATAAAGGATCAATTCAGAAATCCCTGCAGAAATCCTACTATTCACTATCCAATCAATTCTATGTCCTGAAAGATACCTGCTTGCAAGATACCTATAAAACGGGTCAGTCTCAGATCCTAATTCACCATGTTCATGCCACATCCTATCAAGCTCGGTTGAGAATGTGGTAAATTTAACAGGTCCAAAGGTTGCTCTGGCAAACAGCATATCAAAAGATGGAGAATTATCTGACAGAGCTAAATTGCTAAAATATCCTGTTCCCCATGAAAGTTTCTGTCTTCCAAGCAAAAATTCATATCTGTTTTTATTATAATATATATAAGCCTTACTAAAATCTGCGGTATATTTCCATTTCCATTCATCAAGCCATGATGACGCGGTATAGCCTTGATTTCCTTTGAGTTTTCTATCCCTTGCAATATCAATTTCTTCATATAATGTAATATTTTTAGTTGGACAGAATATAGCACCTCCCCAGAGTGATAACGAAAATTTATTTGGAGAATTAAGTTCAGGAGGTGAATGAAAACTGATCTTATTATCGTAATACTCTATCTCACCCGTAAGCTTTAACCTGAAATCGAATTTATTTTTTTGTGCAAATTCCCTTTCTAGTTTTTCGATGAGCTTTAAATTATATTGTGAAGGTTTTATCTCGCCCTTTTCTATTTTTATTTTAGTATTCTCTATGATCTTAGCTATTTCACTACGTCCAATTGGTTTACCACCAGCAAAATATGGGCTTATGATACCATCAGTTTCTAGCTTTTCTAATGCAAAATATACCCATTCACTACTGATGAGTTGTTCATTAACATCGGAATAAGCAATATCGATATTCAATAAAAATATAATAAAGGCGATAATATATCTGATTTTGTTCATCAATCTAAGCCAGAGTTCATTTATAACAAATATAAAAAACTCCTGGATACGGAAGGATCGTCTTCAAAGGGATTATTTGAACGCGAAAACCCAGTTTTTCTAAAAAGGTCACCATCTCGTGGCTATCCCAGCATGACATTGCATTTTTACCAACATCCCTACCATATATTCCCAAAAAGCTTTTTATAGATTCCTCAAAGCGTGTATATATATATTTCCAGCGTGGTGATTTGCTAGTATCCTTTATAATCATAATACCATTTTTGTTGAGCCTTTCATAGCAATTTGATAATATTTCTAATTGGTCGCTAAATGGAATCATGCATAAAATATCGATCATCAATATACTATCACAATCTGGAATATCAAATTTTCTAATATCAGAATTTATGAATGTAATATTTTCATTATGGCACAATTTTGCAACATCTACTCTATGACTCGAAAGGTCAACTGCGATAACTTTTCTCTGTGAAGATGAATCCACAATCAAGTTTGAAATTATACCATAACCACATCCTAAATCAACTATCAACCCATGGGTGGGAAGATAAGTAGATATAACTTTGATTATAGGTTCAACACAAAACAATAATCTTAAAATTATCTTCAGCTTATCTTCCAATAAAGTATTTCTATAATATTTCAAAACGGCTTTTATTTTTCGCAAATTCATTTCATTTTATCTGTTTTGGAGGATATAATTTCCAATACTTGCAACAGTATCGATCCATATTCCATTAGCAGGGTCTTGAGCATACTGGCATAATTTCTCAAGAGTACCTGCGAGGATAGTTTGTCCGCCGCCTGCTCCTATTTCATGCCCGAATAATATAAGCCATCCTCCTTCTGATAAAGCCCTATCTAATAATCCCTTAACCTTTTCAAAGCTTGCAGAATCGATATCAATACCAGTTGCTTGAGCAAGGTCTGCAAATGATGGATCATTATGCACTTCATCAAAAGCACTACGTCCTACAATAAAGTGCTTCGCAATTAGTGGGACATAGCTTTTAGTGTTTAATCCCCGTCCAACAAATTTCTGTCCGCAAGGGTAAGCAAACGTAGAAGGCAAAACACCCAATCTTTTCATAATTATTTCATTAGCTGAAAGAATATCATCTTCCATACGCGAGAGAGTATAATCTTCAAGAGCGTTATTACGTGCAAAACCGAAATTACCGCTACATGGATGTGTCATGGTATGATTGCCAATTTCATGACCATCAGCAACAATCTTTTCCCAATCTGATAAACGATGTTCCATATTACCAGGGGAAACATAAAATGTGGCTTTTACGTTGTATTTATTGAGTATCGGGACACCAACTTCTGGCTGACTGAAACGCGCATCGTCAAAGGTGATACTTACTCCAGCCTTTTTACCCTGGGGCCATTTGAATTGTTTTTCTGACATAGTTTAATCCTCTTAGTTAATCAAGATCTAATTATTCTCATACGTAAGTTAATAATATAATAACTTATCCAGGATCATATTTCAATAAGTTTATGCTGATTCGATACTTTACAATGAGTCCAATTCAAATTTTAGGTAATAATTATGCTTATGAATCCTAATAGATGATCTTACCTGTCATTGTCGCTAATTTCTTTCTAGTATTTATGCAATTTACCAATCCCCCTTTCCCCCTTTGGAAAAGGGGGAACTCTTAGAACCGCATTATCATTAGTATTTTTGTCACTTATTCATTAAAAACCTACCTTTATTAACTCTGGCAAAGTTAGAAACACTAAAAGTTCAAAAGAGAGATTTATAGGAATCATGTAGGGGCGAACGGCCGTTCGCCCCTACAATCCAAAGGGAGATTTAGAGGGATTTTATATAATTGGTAATTGTAATGAATAATTATTTTTTAATATGGTATTATTTACAGTTACCTAAAATTTGAATCCACACCCTTTACAATTATTGCTTTTTTAATGATAAATCTGCTATAATTCTGTGTGAATTTTAATGAATGCTCTTTACTGGAGGTAAAAATATATGTCATCATTGAATGAGATCGCAGAAAATATCGTTGTTGGTAATGCTGAAAAAGTGAAAGAACTTACCACAAAAGCTATCGATGATGGTATCGATGTGCTTACTATACTTAACGACGGACTTATTAAGGGCATCGATATAATTGGCGAAAAATTTAAGAACTATGAGGTTTATTTACCCGGGCTCATTGTTTCTGCAAGGGCAATGAAAGCTGGGCTTGAGATAATAAGACCATACTTAGCAAAATCTGGCACAAAATCTTCTGTTAAAATAGCAATAGGAACTGTTCAAGGAGATACCCATGATATAGGGAAAAATATCGTTGCCGCTATGTTAGAAGGAGCAGGTTTTGATGTAAAAAACCTCGGATTTGATGTTCCACCGGAACGATTTATTGACTCTATAAAGAATGATGGCGCACAGGTTGTCGGTATGTCAGCTCTTGTTACGACTAACATGCTTTCGATGAAAGAAACAATTGATGCCATAGTGGAGGCAGGCATCAGAGATAAAGTTAAAATAATCATAGGTGGTGCACCTGTCACCCAGGAATACGCAGATAAGATCGGTGCCGATGGATATGCAGAAGATGCGGTTAGAGCAGTTGAGTTAGTGAGAAGCTTTTTTAAATAAGGAGAGAATGGCTTATGGCATTAACGAGACGTGAAAATTGTTTAGCTGTTATGAATCGTGATAATCCTGAATGGGTTGTTTATAATATATCTTATACTCCGGATTTAGATAGGAGAGTAAGAGAAAGTCTCAAGGTTCCTGATTCTGTTTATCAGCATGCCTTTCCTGGTGCAGGTATAAGCGCTCCTTATGAGGTAAAGGAAGATAAACGCGATTTTTCCAGGTATTATCAAGATATTAAGCTCCCCGAAGGTGCTTATATTGACAGTATGGGAATCGGACATATACCAGGCTCAAAATACCATTTTGATAAATATATATTCCCAATGCGAAATTTTACTGATCCAAAGGAAGTTGAAGAATATCCATTTCCTCCAGAACCACCTTACGATTCTGCGTATTACGCCGCGTTGAAAAAATCTGCTGATGAGATAAAATCCAAAGACCTTATTGCTGTTGGAAATGGCGGATCAATTTTTGAAACGTCATGGTATTTACGCGGGCTTGATAATTTGCTTGCAGATTTCGTGCTTAATGAAGATTTAGCATCAGCTCTTCTGGATACCATAACTGAAAGATGCATCAGGAGCGCAAGGGCTGCGGGCATTGCTGGAGCTGATCTGCTTGGAACTGGAGATGATGTTGGCATGCAGAACAGAATGATGATGTCCCCTGAAGAATGGCGAAAGTGGATTAAGCCAAGGTTTGCCAAAGTCATTTCCGCTGCACGTGAACATAACCCCAAAATACATGTCAAATATCATAGCGATGGATACATTGAGCCAATTATACCAGACCTTATTGAAATAGGCGTTACAATATTGAATCCCGTCCAGCCAGAATGTATGGACCCTGTGAAGCTGAAAAAACTATATGGCGATAAATTAGCTTTTGATGGCACGATAGGGATTCAGACAACCATGCCATTTGGCACACCGGAGGATGTGGACCGTGAAGTTAAGCGTATGATTGATACCGTAGGAAAAGGCGGAGGATTAATAATAGCACCAACCCACGTCCTTGAACCAGAAGTCCCAATTGAAAATATCAAAGCATTTTTAGAAGCGGTTGATCGATATGGTCATTATGTGTAATTTAGAAACAGCTTTGGAGGAAATATAAGTGAGTTTCGATAAACCAGCGGCTTTGGGAGGGAATCCAGTCAGGCAAAAACCTTTGCGTTTCGGTGTCCCCACAATAAAGCAAGATGAAATAGATGCAGTTATTGATGTCCTTAAATCTGGATGGATAAGCACAGGACCAAAAAATCAGGAATTTGAAGAGCGATTTAAAAGTTATACAGGTGCAAAAAATGCTATTGCAGTCAGCTCATGCACAGATGCTATGGAACTGAGCCTGGTTGTAGGTGGAATTGGCAAAGGTGATGAAGTTATTACTTCACCAATGACCTTCACAGCAACAGCTAATGTTATCATACATCAAGGTGCAATTCCTGTTTTTGCTGATGTTGATAAATATACTTTGAACATAAGTCCATCAGAGATCGAAAAGAGAATAACTACCAAAACTCGTGCTATAATGCCTGTTCATTACGCTGGGCAACCATGTCAAATGGATGAAATTATAAGCATTGCTAAAGAGCATAATTTAATGATTTTCGAGGATGCTGCGCATGGACTTGGTGCGGAATACAATGGAAGAAAAATCGGAAGTATAGGCGATACAACATCGTTCAGTTTCCATGTTCAAAAAAATCTTACAACTGCTGAAGGCGGAATGATCACAACAGATAATGATGATTGGGCTAATAGACTAAAAACATTGCGATTACACGGGATGACCAAAGATGCATGGGGGCGTGCGGGCAGTTCTCAAGTGCATTACGATGTTGTTTTTCCGGGGTATAAATGCAATATGACAGATATACAAGCAGTTTTGGGCTTGAATCAGCTCAATAAATTGGAAGATTATATCAGCATAAGGCAAAAATATGTCAAAATATATAATAATGCTTTTAGTCAGATACCACAGATAACTCTATTAAAACGAATAGATGGCATAAGACATTCAGAGAATATGTATGTTATAATGCTAAATTTAGAAATGTTAACTATAGATCGAGATGAGTTTATAAAATATTTACAAGCAGAGAATATATTCTGTGCTGTGCATTTTAAGCCAGTCCATCTTCATTCATACTATGCAAAAACTTTTGGATACAAAAGAGGCGATTATCCAAATGCTGAATACGCCTTTGATCGCGTTATCACTTTACCATTATCTCCCATGATGACTGAAGATGATGTTTTTTCTGTTATATTAGCGATAACAAAACTAATTAAATATTTCAAGAGATAAATATGCGAATATTAATGATAAACTATGAGTTTCCTCCTATTGGTGGAGGTGGAGGCAACGTTACCTATTACATCTCAAAAAACCTTGCATCTTTAGGACATGATGTGCATGTTGTCACGTCAAGATATAAGTCTCTTCCAAAATATGAAGTAATGGAAGGTTTTCAGGTTCACAGAGTGCCAGTGTTAAGAAAAAGCCCTAATGTTTGTGGTATACATGAAATGTTCACTTATGTTGTTAGTGCAAGTATCTTTTGCATAAGGTTTGCCAGGAAATTTCAGCCCGACATTATCCATGTATTTTTTGGTATTCCATCAGGACCTGTTGCTTATGTCTTAAAGAAGCTATATAATATCCCTTATGTTTTATTTCTCGGTGGCAGAGATGTTCCCAGACCACATCCTGATCCTCCAATTTACAGACTCTTATATGGGCTACTGATGTCACCAATAAGGAGTATCTGGGCTAATGCAAAAGCAGTTGTTGCATGCAGTAAGGGCTTAAGAGACCTGGCTCTTAAGACGGATACAAAAGCAAATATAAAGGTCATACCGGACGGTGTGGATCTTAAAAAATTTAATCCAGATGTAACAAAAAAATCTTCCAGAACAGTTCGTATACTTGCTATTGGAAGATTAATTCCACGAAAAGGTTTCGATTATCTAATTAGAAGCCTGCCAAGTGTCATAAATAATGCTAAAAATGACTTTTGTGTTGAAATAGTAGGAGATGGTCCTCAGCTTCAAGAGCTTATACAACTAACAAAAAAGATTAACGTTGATGGCAAAATTATCTTTACAGGTTCTGTTCCTTATGATAAGCTTGTTGATAAATACCGACAATCGGATATATTTGTGCTTTCATCTTTGGCTGAAGGAATGCCTCTCGTCGTCTTGGAAGCGATGGCTTCTGGACTACCAATTATTGCATCAAAGGTTCAAGGCATTGATGAATTGGTAACTGATGGTCTAAATGGCTATCTGTTTAATCCTTTAGATTATAATGCCTTAAGCAGGCATTTGATATATATGATTGATAATGATGAAAAACGTATAAATATGGGTAAAGAAAGCTTGAGAATCATTCAAAAATATGATTGGTCTTATATAACTGAGCAATATTTAAGCTTATATAAAAAAGGGTGATATAGTTTGGGTAGAAACATTTATTTTTTAGAAAAAGATATAGAAAACCGTCTTAAGACGATTGAGGAAACTATAAATTTTATTGAGAAGAGGGAAGATCAACATTCTTTTCTTACTACTTTTCCTGTAGAGCTTTGGTTAGAAAGTGGACTTGAGGAAGGTGGTATAATTGTCATTCATCCAGATTATAATATACGCTCAACTATCGCTAATTTATTGAAAAATATGGGATATAAAGTAACAACAACATCTAATGATCAGGAAGCTATTTCTGCGTTAAGAAAATATAGTTTCAGCATTATGATTATTCAATGGATGTTGTTTGAAAAAAGCGGTGATTTTGTGAAGTTATTGAGAAGAGCTTTCCCTCAAACCAAAGTTATAATACTTTCACCCAACTTTGCCTGGTCTAATGAGAGTGTTGTTGGTGCAAGTTTGGGTAAAAATGCACTTGATGCGGGAGCTTTTTCTTATGTGCCTGAAAGGCATATCAATGAAACAATTGCAACATGTGTTCAAACAGCGATAAAATCTAACTATGGCTCTTGTCCAGTTTTAGCAAGTGGACTCCCATGCAATCTCCGATGTACTATTTAGTAAATAACGTCAGTTTGATATAATGCAATTTAGTAAATCTATTTAAAGCAATAAATGCTGTTTAATTCGTTTGTATCCGCTTTCTTTATTGAGTGTGCTAATTAACGGACTGATAAATGTATGTGCTTGAATAAAATTAACATTCATGTTAAAATTACTTAACAATTTTTAATTATCATAGCTGAATGATTCCAGGTATTATACAGGTATTATATAATATAAGGAGATGAGATGGAATATAGCGATCGCTACATGGCATACATGGGTATGGCACCAAAAAGAATACCACATTGGGAACATTGGTCATGCCCTGATGCAGAGACTTATTTAACAGGAATTGATTATTATGAACATCCCCGTCTTTGCAGGTTAAAATTAAGGGAGCTTTATCCACAGCTTGAACTTGGAATACCTGCAACAGATGACCCTATACCTCGTCCAAAGCTGGATCTGGAGGGACAGAGCTCAAGTGTAGATAGCCAGGGTAGGCACCATGTCCGTTGGGGTGATGGAGAGACTGGTATCTGGGACTGGGGGCTGTTCTTTAAGACACCTGAAGATGTTTTCAATTTTTCTCCCCTCGAACAAGGGGACTTTACTAATATACCAGTTGTTGAATCCAGGGATTATTCAGATGAAGAAAAACTATACGAGATGTATCGCAGAGGCTATCCTGCAGAATGGGGAGATAAAGCGCCAGAAGGTTCTACCGCATCTGCAGGATTTTATAATACGATGTTTATGTGGCCATTGCTCACTTTTGGATGGAAACTCTTCCTTGAAACATGCTTAGACCCACGTTTTGAAAGAATTATGGATGAATTTGCTGAGATCAATCGCCGGGTGTTTAGAGTTTTTGCAAGGCTTCCTGTTAACTTCGTCATTTGCCATGATGATATTGTTACCTCGCGTGGTCCTGTATGTTCACCAAAATGGATGCATAAGTATATTTTTCCAAGATATGAAGAATTCTGGGGGATGCTTAAATCTGCTGGTAAAGAAGTTATTTTTATGGTTGACGGTTGTATAGATGCCTATGCAGACGATGTTTTTGCCTGCGGTGCCAGAGGAATAATATCTGAACCTTACACTAACTATAAAGAAATTGCACGTAAACACAAAGATTGTTTCCTTGCAGGTGAAGGTGATAATCGTATCTTGATGCGCAATAGACCCGAAGAAATAGAAGCTATGGTTAAAAGTATGGTTGAAACTGCCAAAATGACCGGTGAACATACAGTGTGCATTGGTAATCATATCCCTTGGAATTTACCACCCGAGTCTATAAAGCGCTATCTTGATCTTTCCGCTGAATACGCACATCGTTGATTTTTTTCTCTAATTATATTTTATTTATTACTAGATTATTTTATTTATTACTAGATAGGAGGATTGTATATGTCAGAACTACTACAAAGTGCATTAAAAAAGGTAGAAAATACACAAGTTCCAAAAGTAAATGTTGCAGCACTAGCTTATTCTGGAGGTCTGGATTCATCCCTTGCAGTTATTTTGTTGCGTAAGAAATATAAAGCTGAAAAGATTGTGCCGATCATGGTTGATGTAGGACAGGGAGATGAGGAAATAAATACAGGATTCGAAAAGGCAAAAGTGCTAAATGTAGAACCAATATTGATCGATGCTAAGGATGAATTTACTGAAGAGTGGATGTCAAAGGCAATCATGGCAAATTCAGATTATATGGGTTATCCTGTTTCCACATCCATGACCCGTCAACTCATCGCCCGTAAAGTTGCAGAAAAGGCTGTAGAGGTTGGAGCAGACGCCCTTGTGGAAGGATCAACCGGAAAAGGCAATGATCAATATAGGATGCATAATGTTTTTACAATGTTTGCACCTGGTAGGAAAGTTATTGCACCTGTCCGAGATTTTGACTTGATACGTTCCGAAGAAGAAGCTCTATGTAGAGAATGGGGAGTGCCTGTCACTGAAATCATAGCAGGCGGAGATGATAAAACCATGTGGTGCCGTTCCATTGCTAGCGGAGCCATCGATCTGAACATGGAAATACCCGATAGCGTCTGGATGTGGTATATTCCACCTGAAAAGGCTGTTGATAAACCTGAAATTGTGGAAATTATATATGAAAAAGGTATACCTGTCGCTATTGATGGTAAAAGAATGAAATTAAGAGAACTTGTCCCATTTTTGAATGAAAAAGCCGGTGCTCATGGAATAGGATTGATAGATATATTTGAAGAGGGTATAATGAACCTAAAATCCCGAGAACTATATGAAGCACCTGCCGCAGCTGTTATCCTGAAAACACACCGAGACCTTGAGCAAATGTGCCTTACAAAAGAAGAATTATTGTTTAAAAAAGGTGTTGAACAAAAGTGGGCATACATGGTTTATCATGGCGAATGGTTCCATCCACTAAGGAAAGCTCTTGATGCATTTATTGCTGAAACACAAGAAATGGTTAGTGGAACAATCAAGGTGAAACTATATAAAGGGAACATTGAGATCGTATATCGCGATTCAAAGACTTCTTTATTCTCTCCTGAAATCCGCTCAATTAAGTCAAGCGGTTTTAGCCAGCCAATGTGTGCTGATGCAGCTAAGATCAGAGGATTATTATTTGAGATACTTGCCAAGAGAGAGCAAATAATTAAAGGCAATTAGATCTCTGCGCTATTTTTAAGTAACAATTAGGGACAAAACCCAATAATTTTCAAATTACATCATTTTCTTTGTTGGGTTTTGTCCCCAACCTACTTACTAATAAAACAAGCATTATATTAGGGTTCATAGCCTCACGATTCATAGGGCTTTACAAATAATGATCATTTTTAGGGGCAGGTTTCGTTACGAATTGCAGTAATATTTTTCAAAATAAGTTTCTATATATAAATAATTCACAAATCAATAAGATAAACAAAACCTGCCCCCTAATACAAACGGCTCTAAACAACCTTTATAATTTTTGTAATACCGTTTTAAAAAATTGCTTATACAATTCCCTAACCCCCTTTGAAAACTTATCATTACCCATAAGTCTGTAAATCCGCAAATAGTAAAAAGTCGGTTGGATTGAGTAAGTGTGGACAATGCCCAATAAGCTAAGAAATTTTAACAATGAATCATTAACAAAAATTAATAAATGAGTTAACCCCGTTAGGGGTGATATGTTTGTAGAAATTTAG
>FWPV01003941.1_pt1 | contig 32597 bp, 32 predicted proteins | sample 2228371 | NCBI WGS metagenome assembly FWPV01 (sample SAMEA103939776, study PRJEB20133) | metagenome
AATAAACGTTTTATTGGCTTAGTATTTGTAATATACAGGTTGAACGTTAAACCAAAAGAAAGGGGGAATTAAAATGGTAGTCATCCTGGTCTTCTTAACATTCTGTTTTGCGATAGTGGTCAGTGGGGTTATCCGAAATCGGTCGCATCGATATGAGGTATCTGCTGGAAAGGGTATCATTCAGGCTGATATTCCATCGTTTTGGATTGAGAGGCCTGATTTAGCCCTTTCGCCTCCGGTGGTTGCATCGCCTCAGGGTCTGCCTGTGGAGTTTCCGAGGGATGTTTATTACCACAAGGGGCATGCGTGGGCGAAGTTTGAGGGGGACAAGAGCGTGCGAGTGGGGTTGGATGATTTCACGCAGCAGGTGATGGGTGAGATAGAGGGGGTGGAGTTACCGGCTGTGGGAGCGAGGGTGAGTCAGGGAGAGGTGATTTGGGAGATTCGTCATGGGGGTAGGGTGTTGCGTCAGTTAGCGCCGTTGAGTGGGACGGTGGTGGAGGTGAACGAGCGGGTGAGGAGGGATCCGACGATATTGAATCGTTCTCCTTATGAGAGGGGTTGGTTATTGAGGATAGAGCCTGAGGCGCTTCGGGAGGAGGCGGGGAGGTTGATGAATGCGTATCAATTTCAGGTGGCTTTTGATCAAGTGAAGGCGCGGTTGAGGTCATCGATGCATCCCGAGGGATTAGGGGTGGTTTACAGTGATGGCGAGGGGATGATTCGGGGGATTGTGGAGCAACTGGATGAGAAGTCCTGGAGGCATTTTGTGGAGGAGGTTTTTCATACGACTGTTAGGTAAGGGGCAGTCGAGTGGGAAAGGGGGGAGAAGGTTATGGCACCGGCATTGATTATCCTGACGATTCTGACTTGCCTCGGTATTCAAAAAGTGATGGAGAAGGGACGGCACGCTGTTCGATAAATTAAAAATGTAAGGAGGCATGGACCATGGGCATGGATCGGAGAGGATTTTTGAAACTACTTGGTGGGACGATGGGGGTGGCGGCAACAAGTTCGCTTTGGTATCCGAGAAGCCTTGGGGCTAAGGAAGTGGCATCCCCAAAGGAGTTTTTTGGGGTTCTTGTAGATACGACACGGTGTGTGGGGTGTCGGTCCTGCGAGGAAGCCTGTGCAACGGCCAATGGGCTTCCGGCGCCTGACATTTCGGATATGTCAGTCTTTGATGGGCTGAGGAAGACTTCGGTTAATCAGTTCACAGTGGTCAATCGTTTTGAGACGGAGAAGGGAGAAGTCTTTGTAAAGGCCCAGTGTATGCACTGCAACCAACCAGGGTGTGTGGCAGCCTGTTTGGTCAAGGCGATGGAGAAGCGGTTGGAGGGCCCAGTGACGTGGGAACGGAACTGTATGGGATGTCGTTACTGTATGCCTTCCTGTCCTTTTGATATGCCCAAATTTGAGTATGACAGTGCTAATCCACGGATCATGAAATGCAGCATGTGCTGGGAAAGGGTTCAGAAAGGAGAGATTCCAGCATGTGTGGAAGCCTGTCCCGAGAAGGCGCTTAGTTTTGGCCTTCGAAGAGAGATGATTCATGAGGCCAATCGTCGAATCTATCAGCATCCTAAAGAGTATTATCCCGCCATTTATGGAGAGCATGAGGTAGGGGGGACGGACTTTCTTTATATTTCAAAAGTCCCATTTGACCAGATTGGCTTTCGAACAGATCTGGGAACCACGCCCTATCCGGAGTACACCAAGGGATTTCTCTATTCCGTTCCCCTGGTGCTTCTGCTCTGGCCTGCTTTCTTAATAGGGATCAACACGCTGACCAAGCGGGAAGGAGAACATACTGAAAAAGGAGGACGACGATGATGAACGAGATGGCCATAGCAGAACCCATGCGAACAATTAAACGACTCTGGCCTTTTATTAAGAGTGAACTTAAGCCCAAGGGGAAGATTTTTACTCCTTTTAATGTCATATCGCTTCCGATCATTCTTCTTGGGGCTGTGTTGATTATTTATCGATTAGCCAAGGGGTTAGGATCGGTGACCAATCTGTCTCAAGAATTTCCCTGGGGGATTTGGATTGGTTTTGACGTGATGGTTGGGGTGGCCTTTGCAGGAGGGGCCTATATTCTGACCTTTGTGGTCTATATCCTCCGTTCAGAAAAATATCATCCGGTGGTTCGGGCGACCGTGCTCAATGGGTTATTGGCTTACATGTTCTATGCAGGAGCCATTCTGTTAGATCTGGGTCGTTGGTGGAACATTGTCAACCCCATTATCGGTAACAAATTTGGGGTAAACTCAGTCCTCTTTCTGGTCTCATGGCATTTCCTGCTCTACATGATCTCCCTCTTTATTGAATTCTCACCGGCCATTGCCGAGTGGCTTGGATTAAAGAGAATACGGAAGATTGTGGGAGCCCTGACCATCGGGGCGGTGATCTTTGGGATTGCTCTATCCACCCTCCATCAATCGGGCTTGGGAGCTCTCTTCCTCATGGCAAAAGGCAAGATTCATCCGCTCTGGTATACGGAATTCATTCCAGTGCTCTTCTTTGTGTCAAGCATCTTTGCAGGGCTTTCGATGGTGATCTTTGAAGGGACCATCAGCCACAAGGTCTTCGGACGTCAGTTGGACCATGAGGATCATCGGGAGTTTGACGAGATTCTTCTGGGATTGGGCAAAGCCTGTGCAGGAGCGCTCTTTGTTTATCTCTTCATGAAGATCCTCCTGCTGATTCATGACAAGCATTGGGCCCTTTTGGCGACCCCGATGGGGACGTGGTATCTGATAGAGATCATTGGTTTTGTGGTTCTTCCCTGCGTCTTATTCCTACGGGCGGTCCGCTATCAGGATACGCTGTTGATTCGGATTGCGGCAATCCTGACGATGTTGGGCATCATCATCAACAGGCTCAACTACTCGATCATTGCCTATAAGTGGTACATTCCCATAAGCCAACGTTACATTCCATCGTGGATGGAGATCGTGATCACTTTAGCCATCATCTTGACCGAAGTCTGGGTTTTTCGGTGGGTGGTCAATCGGATGCCAGTGCTGAGGAAATCCCCGGAGTGGGTGACTGAGGCAATGACCCAAGAGGCAGCAGTGGTGATGAGAAAGGAGGTTCCCCAATGGAAGGTTTCAGCTATGTAGACATCTTTGCGACGAAGCACATTGAGTATCTGTTGGTGATTGGGTTTTTGGCGTTATTCATTCCTTTTTGGAGGCTTTTGAGCAGGCCTGCTCGGGCGGTATTGGGGGTAGCAGAGCGGGTGGTTCCTGGGATCAGTGAGTGGTTTCGAGTGCCGGAGGGTCGGTATTATCATTTGGGGCACAGTTGGGCTTTGGCAGAGGGGTCGCAGAGGGTTCGAGTGGGGTTGGACGAGTTTGCGCAGAAGTTAGTGGGGAGGATAGATGGGATAGAGGTGCCTTCGGTGGGTTCGGAGGTTCGTCAGGGAGGTCGGGGGTGGACGCTTCGAGTGGATTCGAAGGCGATTGACATGGTATCTCCGGTAGGGGGACGAGTGGTGGCGGTCAATGAGGGGGTGCTTCGTTCTCCGGAGGTGCTTCGAGAGGATCCTTATGGGAGTTGGTTGGTGGAGGTGGAGGCGCCGGAGTTTTCTTTGGACAGGCGTCAGCTTCTTTCTGGGAATTTAGCCAGGCGTTGGATGGAGGAGGCGCGGGAGAGTTTATTATCTCGGATGAACTACAATTTGGGTTTGGTGTATCAAGACGGTGGTCAGCTTGTGGATGGGATGGCGAGGCAGCTTGATCCGGACCGATGGGACGAGATGGTGAAGGGTTATTTTTTGGTGGCAGAAGGTTAATTCCCTGGTGTGTATGGGGGGGGAAGGGGTGTTCTTCTCCCCTGAGAGGCAACGGGGATTGAGAAAGAAGGCGAGGGTTGGGGGATGGAAAAGAAAGAGAACAGATTATTGCATCAGCCTTCTCATCCATTTTCCTTAGCCCAGGATCTGCAATGTGTTTGGGTCCGAGCCGGGCTTCTTTCCTACAAGCTTTGTAAGTACAACTTTGAGTGTGAGCGGTGTCCGCTGGATTGGGAGCTTCGGAATCTTTCGGTGGAGTCTGCTCTTCCTTTGGGGTCCTTGGGGGCGACGTTGCGGGAAGAGGCTTCTCTGTTTCAGATCAAGGAGTCTCTGTTTTATCATCCTGGTCATACGTGGGTGAAAGTGGAGAAGGTGGATGAGGTTCGAGTGGGTTTGGATCCGTTTTTGGGGAGATTGCTGGAGGGGGTGAAGGTGGTGGTGCTTCCCCTTTCTGGGACCCGTGGGGTTCGAGGGGAGAATCTCTGTTCGATCATTTTTGAGGAGGGGATTGTGCAGATCACCTTTCCGGTGAGCGGTTTGATCCTTTCGGTCAACCCCAAGCTCAAAGACCATCCCGAGCTGCTTTGCACGGATCCGTTTGAGGAAGGATTTTTGTTGACCCTCAAGCCCAAGAACCTCCAGCGGGATCAGAAGTATTTGATGACCGGAGAGGAGGCTTCTTTCTGGGCACAGAGGGAATGGGAACGGTTCAAAGAGATCATTCTTTCAGAACTTCGATGCCATCAGCATCAGGCAGAGAGGACCATGCAGGACGGGGCCATGGACCTGAACGAGATCAAGCACCTCCTCCCCCCCAACCGATTCCTCCACCTCGTCAATTGTTTCCTAAGGGGAGGAGAGCCCCATGTATTGAAAATAAGCTCCAAAGGAGATCTTTCTTTTCCCTCTTCCCGCGATTAGAAAAGGGGCAAAACCCTTCCCTCGAAATTTGTTTGATCATCCCAGTAAAATATGATAAAAAAAGACCAGTGCTGGACATTCTTCAAAACAGGCCTTGATGTGTTTGTCGGGTGTTCGAGTATGCCAGAAGGCGTAGAGAAAAAATGGTATCAACGATTACTCCCCATTACCCGAAGCGTGAGCTTCAAGCTCTATCTCCTTCTCATGGTTTTACTCGTGGTCTCTTTTTCTGGCATTATGTATTATAATATTTCTTCCTTTACGAAGCATCTCAATGAGAGTGTCATCAATCATGCCATTCAGGCCAGTGACCTGATAAAACGTTCCACCCGACACAGCATGTTGAAGAACGATCGGGAACACCTCTATCATACCATTTCCGCCATCGGGATGGAGGAGGGAGTGGAGGGGATCCGAATCTATAATAAGCCAGGGCAGATCGCTTTTTCAGATAACCTTACAGAAGTTGGCACCACCGTAGACATCAAGGCGGAACAGTGTATTGTCTGCCATGATAAAGTTCCTCCTCCGGTCCACCTTGCCACAGAAAATCGGTTTAGAATTTTTACCTCACCCAATGGATACCGCATCCTGGGGCTCATCAATCCCATCGAAAACGAACCTGCCTGTTTTACCGCCGACTGCCACGACCATTCGCCCAAGGATAAACTGTTGGGTCTCTTGGATGTAAAATTATCGTTAAAATCTGTGGATGAGGAAATCGCTAAAACGAAAAGGCAGATGCTCTTCTTCTCAAGCGGAGTCATTTTTTTTACGGCTCTTTTATTTGCAGGATTTGTTGTCCGTCTGGTTCATTTTCCGATTCGAAAGCTGACCAGGGAAGCGTAGGAGGTGGCGAGGTTGAACCTGGATCACGTCATCGATTTCCATTCCAATGATGAGATCGGACAACTGGCCGAATCTTTCAACCGGATGACCCGAGAGTTGAAGGCGGCCAATGAGGCCAATCAGGAATGGGCTTTGACGCTTGAGAAAAAGGTGCAAGAAAAGACCGAAGAATTGAAAAAAGTTCAAGCCCATATCCTCCTGGTCGAAAAGATTGCTTCTCTTGGAAAACTCTCAGCGGTGGTCGCCCATGAGATCAATAACCCATTGTCGGGTATCCTGACCTATGCCAGCCTCTGTTTGAAGGTGCTCGGCCAAACTCCTCCAGCCGTTTCGTCTGAAGAGATGCAATCGGTTCTCAAATATCTAACAGTGATCCGGGATGAGGCGAGGCGTTGTGGTGAAACGGTTAAGAACCTTTTGGTCTTTGCCAAAAAAGACTTTGGAAAATGGTCTGAGGAGAGCCTCCATAAGATCATCCAGAACAGTATTCAACTGATTAAACACAATCTGACCATCAAAGAGATTGAACTGGTTCAGGAATTGATGGAGGGGGATGATGTCATTTACTGTGATACCAGCGGGATTCAGCATGTGATGATGGCATTATTTATGAATGCCATCGAAGCGATGTCTAAAGGAGGAAAATTGACCGTCAAAACCGATCGATTGAACGCGGGGAAACAGGTGAAGATTACGGTTTCGGATACCGGAAAGGGGATTCCTCCAGAGGTCCTTCCCAATATCTTTGAACCCTTCTTCTCTACTAAAGAATCAACAGGACTGGGATTGGCGGTCGTTTACGGGATTATTCAGCAACATAAGGGGACCATTGAGGTGGAATCTACCCCGCAGGTAGGGACCACATTCACCATCACCCTTTTCAAAAAGCCTCAAGAATTGGCTCAATAGGCTACCCATTTTAACTCTGAACACCAGAACAAAGGAGAGTATGAATGGACCCTCAAGGCATTCGAATCCTGATCGTAGATGATGAGTTTTCGGTTCGAGATTCTTTGTACAACTGGTTTAAAACAGAGGGATATCAGGCTGACACCGCTGAAAATGGCATGGAGGCTTTGAAGAAACTTCAAGAAAACACCTATGATCTTGCTCTCGTGGATATTAAAATGCCGGGCATGGATGGGATTGAACTTCAGAAGCATATTAAGAAGATTGACAGCAATATCATTGTGATCATCATTACAGCCTACGGGACAGTGGATACGGCTGTTGAGGCAATGAAGGATGGGGCCTATGACTATATCTCGAAGCCGATCGACCCAGACAAACTGACGGTATTAGTTCGCAATGCCGTGAATCAGAAGCGGCTGCTGGCTGAGAATATTCAGCTGAAACAGAAAGTGGATGAGCTTTCTCTGCAGGACGAAATTGTAGGGGAGAGTCCTCAGATTCGAAAAATACTCGAGATGGTGGAAGAAGTGGCTAAGACGGATGCAACGGTGTTGATCCGCGGAGAGAGTGGAACCGGGAAGGAATTGATTGCCCAGGCCATTCACGTGAAGAGCAACCGAAGATATTTCCCGATCATCTCCATCAACTGCGGCGGGATGCCGGAGGGTCTGCTGGAAAGTGAACTGTTTGGCCACGAAAAGGGTGCCTTTACTGGAGCTCAGTATAAACGGAAAGGAAAGCTGGAAATGGCGAATGGAGGCACGGTCTTTTTTGATGAGATCGGAAATATTTCGATCAAGATGCAGATGGATCTTCTCCGCGTCCTTGAAACCAAGCAATTTACTCCTCTGGGGAGTAACAAAGTCGTCCACGTCGATTTTCGGGTCATAGCCGCCACCAATACCGATCTGGAAAAAGAAGTCGCCGAGAAACGATTTCGTGAGGATTTTTATTATCGCCTGAACGTGTTTTCGATCCATGTTCCTCCCCTCCGGGAAAGGGCACAGGACATCCCTTTATTGGCCAATTATTTCCTCAGGCGGTATGCCCGGTCCATGAACAAGCATGTGGAAGAGATTTCACCTGAGGCGATGAAGGTGCTGACCCAATACGATTGGCCAGGAAACATTCGGGAGTTGAGAAACACCATTGAGCGTGCTCTGGTGGTCGTCGGGAAAAAGCATCGCATTGAACTGGAGGATATCAATCTTCCACATTTTTCAAAAACCGCTCTGCCCGTCGGCGAATCGTTAGAGGAGTTAGAAAAGGCTCATATTCAGCGGATCTTGGACCAGACGAATTGGAATATTTCCAAATCGGCTGAAATCCTGAAAATAGACCGGGTGACCCTTTATAATAAGATTAAAAAATATAATTTGCAGAAATAACCAACCTTCATGTCGTATATTGACATCGTTCCCATTGGCACCCCCAAAGAAACTTACCTTTCTTTTCTCCAACAGAGTCTTCCAAAGGTTTTTAAAGTTGACACACGGGTTCGTCACCTCACCGTGGACCTCTCTGCCGTGTATGACCCCAACCGGAATCAATATAACTCCAGTGGTCTTCTGTTTCAGCTCATTCAGAACCCTCCTCCCGAGACGCTGAAGATCATCGGCGTCACCGAACTGGACCTGTTCATCCCCATCTTTACTTTTCTCTTTGGAGAGGCTCAGCTCCATGGGATCGGAGCCCTGGTGTCCACCCATCGTTTGAACAATCGATTTTATGGCATCCCGGAGGATGAAGAACTTTTGAAAATCCGCCTTTTCAAGGAAGCCGTTCATGAGCTGGGACATACCTTTGGCCTCATCCATTGCTTTAATTTAAGATGTGTGATGAACACCTCCACCTATGTTGAAGATATCGATCAAAAATCTGCTAATTTCTGCAGATCCTGTGAACGAGAAATCTTTCGAAAAGGGAAAGGAACTTGAGACCGTCCTCCATTTTCCTGATCGATGTTTTGCGAAGCGAAGAGAAAAGTGTTAGACCGGGATTAAGATGAAGACGAAAGCCATTCTTTTCTTACTCCTCCTCTTTCACATTTTACCCCTTTCATCAGAGGTCTGTCTTGGTCTGACCCAGGAAGAGATCCAAACCCTTCAAGCTCTCCTGAAAGATCGATCGGTGGGTGACCGGATTGCTTTCTGGGCGGAGAGGTTTGTTGGCGTCCCCTATGACACAGATCCAAAAGGGGAGTATGTCTCGAAAGCCGTGATCGTGGCCGATGAGCGGGTGGATTGCATGTATCTGACCTTTCGGTCGGTAGAGCTGGCTTTAAGCCAGACTCCTGAGGAGGCAATCCAGATGGCTCTTGAGAAACGATTTCGCTCGAAGGGAATGCTTAAAGCAGGAAAGGTGGTCAATTATGAGGACCGTTTTGAATATGGGGAGGATATGATCTCCAGCGGAAAGTGGGGAAAGGAAGTGACCTACCAGTTTGGAAGGACGGAGCGGATCAAGGGGTCAAGAAACCATACCTATGTGGACATCCTTCCCCGGAAGGCACTTATTCCATCCATGAAAAAACTGAAAAACGGCGATCTCCTCTTCTTTATCAAAGCCCTTGAGTCGAGAGTGGGGCAGGAAATTGTCGGACATATGGGGATTGTCATTGTCGATCACGTCACCTTTCTTGTCCATGCCAGTGGAACCAAACAGAAGGGGGGGGAGGTCAAGAAGGTGGTGTTGGAGGATTATCTCAAGACGATGCCATTCATCGGCGTCAAGATTATGAGGCTGGAATGAAGGAAAAAAAGGCGGAGGCCCCCCTCTCATCAAACCGACTTTCTCTCTCCTTTCATGACCAGGACAGGGCAGGGGCCTTCTCGTAGTGGCACCACCTGACCAACTTCCACCTGCAATGATCCCTTCATGATAGCTCCCCTGTTGACTTTTCGTTCTTTCTGTTGGAGATTAGTGGTAATATATCAAATGGTCCTATTGGGTTCATAGATTTTTAAAAGGAGGAGAGAATTTTTATGATTCGTTCATTCAACAAACATTACCGGAAGGCAATCGATCTCCTTGAGAACGCCACCGGCAGTGAGAAGCTGGAGATGGCGGAGAAGGTCCTGGAGTGGTTCAAGGAGCTGCCCGAAGAATACCTGATCGCTCTCGCCCTCTTCTTCAACGAAGTGATTGACGACTTAGGTGATGACAGTCTCGAAAAGATCAAGTTGAAGGCCCGATCGAGGAAGAAAAAAGAGGAAGAGGAAGAAGAGGAGATCGACGAATACGAGGAGGAGGAAGAAGAAGATTATGACGAAGGGGAAGATGAGGAGGATTATTAGCTCTTCGAAGCGAGAATGGCCCGGTTATAGGCCCATCGCTCCATTCTTCCGATCTCCTCCTTCATTGTCGTGGAAAGAGGCACGATGTTGCCGGCTGCGATGATGATGTCCTGCTCGGTCAAAGGTCTTCCTTCGTTGAAGGCATCGATCATCGCGCCATTGACCGCCTGTTCGATCTCCGCTCCGTTAAATCCCTCTGTCACTTTCGTCAGCATCATGAAGTTGAATTTAGAAAGATCTGCGCCATTCTTTTTAAGGTGGATGGAGAGGATGGCTCTCCTCTCCTGAGCATTGGGAAGGGTGACAAAGAAGATCTGGTCAAAGCGTCCCTTTCGCAAGACCTCCGGAGGGAGAAGCTCGATCACATTGGCCGTTGCAGCAATGAAGACAAAGTTCTTCTTCTCCTGCATCCATGTGAGAAAGGACGCAAAGACCCTGGACTGAGTCCCGCCGCCTGCTTTTTGACTCTGGATGCTAATTCCTGCCTCGATCTCATCGATCCAGAGAACCGATGGAGCCACTGTTTCAGCGGTTTGAAGGGCGACCTGAAGGGCTTTTTCAGGCTCCCCGACCGTTCCATCATAGAGACGAGCCATATCGAGGTGGAGGAGAGGAATGCCCCAGTAAGAGGCAAAGACCTTGGCACAGAGGCTTTTTCCGCATCCCGAGACCCCTGTGATCAAGACTCCCTTGGGCAGTTGGATTCCGAATTTCTTTCCCTCCTGACTCAAAACGTTGCCCCTTTTCTTTAACCATTCTTTTAGATTTTCAAGGCCACCTACTTCATCAAGAGTAGGACGATCGGTCACCAATTTGAGGATCCCTGATTTTCGGATCAGTTGCCCTTTTTCTTCAATGACGCCATCGATCACCGAAGCATCCAGAGTGGTTCTCCCGATCAGAGCAGATCGGAAGGCTCGAGCGGCTTGATCCAGGGTGAGCCCGAGAGCGGCCTTAACCATACGTTCTTTGAAATCAGGGGTCAACGCTTCTGACCATTTGGAGAGGGTGGTGCTTCCGCTCAAGACGCTGTTTAAAATGCGTTCCAGTTCAGAAGCATCGGGCATGGGAAGCTCATAGACGACCATCTCTCGTCGGAGGTCTTCGGGGACCATCAGGGTGGGAGCCACAATGAAAAGAGTCGTGTATCGATTCCGAAGGGCACGATGGACCTCCTTTAGCTTCCTCGTCACCAGAGGATCGTTCATGGAGACATGAAGGCCTTCAAAGAGATAAAAAGCCTGATCCGTTCGTTGAATCACTCGATCCAGAGCATCGAGAGGCGTCTTGGAAGGTTCGATGATTTCCTCCTCTCCTGTCAGTCCCTGGAAGGGAGTCCAGATATACACTTTGGGTTTGGGTTGAAATGTGGCTGCCCATTCTTTGAGAAGATTCTCCAAACGATCCTCTTCATCCGAGAGGATGTAGACGATCGACGCCTTGGAGAGAACCAATCTTTTGAAATCCTGGAGGATCTGCTGCTTTTTAGAGAGTTCTTCCATATTGCAACCAATTATATCGAAGAATCCCAAAAAAATCCAGACAGGTTAGACCTTTTGTTGAAGGGACATAGAAATTGTGTTAGAGAAGTTTAGAATTTGATAAAAACCCAACGGGAGATTCTATGGAAAAACTTATTATTACTGCCGCGATTACAGGAAATGTGACGTTACCGGTACAGACCCCTTATCTTCCCCTGACACCCCAACAGATCATTGAGGATGCCGTCCGTGCGGCAAACGCAGGAGCGGCTTCTGTGCATATTCACGCAAGGGATCCGAAGACGGCCAGGCCCACAACGGACCTATCGGTTTATCGGGAAATTGCTGAAGGGATTAAGGCAAGGAGCAATGTGATCGTTTGTATTACTACCGGTGGAACAGCCCACATGACACCGGAGGAGAGGGCTCAGGTCGTTCCTGCTTTAAAGCCAGAATTAGCCACCTTTAATATGGGGTCGATCAACTTTTCCATCCATCCTATTGTGGAGCGCTATCAGGATGAGGATTATAAGTTTCCCTGGGAGAAAGAGTTTGCTGTAAGCTCAAAAGATTTTATCTTTAGAAATACCTTTGGAGACATTGAAAGACTTATGGAGATCATGAAGCAAAATGATACCAAACCAGAATTTGAATTGTATGATGTTGGGCATCTTTACAACCTTCATTTTCTGATTCGAAAAAAGGTCATTCATTTTCCTGTCTGGCTGCAATTTGTGACTGGGATTTTGGGTGGAATCGGAGCAAATGTTGAGGAAGTGGTCCACATGAAACAAACCGCTGACCGGCTTCTCGGTGCAGGCAATTATATCTGGTCGGTCATCGGGGTTGGCTATCCAGCCGAATTCCATTTGGCAACCTTAGCCATCATGATGGGTGGGCATGCCCGGGTTGGCTTTGAAGATAATATATTTATCGAGAGAGGCGTTCTTGCAAAAAGCAATGCGGAGTTCGTAGAGAAAGTGGTGAGGATGGCTCGAGAATTGGGAAGGGAGATTGCGACCCCAGATGAGGCGAGGAGGATACTGGGTCTCAAGGGGAGGGATCGAGTAAACTATTAGCGCCTCTTTTTTATGATTAGATCCCCCCTTCACCGAAGCAGACCCCAGATATTTTGAAAAACAATCTCATCACGGGTAGCAAAGCAGATAATCCTTCAACCTATCCATTTTGAACAGGGTGACGAAGAGGTGATGAGGATGGCAAAGAAAAGATATATCGATTTAAGTATTTCCATTGAGTCGGATCTTCCCAGTGATCCGCCTATGATGATTCCAAGGATCGACTATATCTCTCATCATCAGGGCGCTGAACAAATGAAGGAGTTTTTCCCGGGAGTGACCCAGGAACAGTTGCCAGCTGGACTGGGTTGGGCAGTAGAGTTTTTAACTCTCACCACTCATTCTGGGACCCATTTGGATGCCCCTTATCATTATCATCCCACCATGGATCGGGGAAAGCCTGCCCTGACCATTGATGAAATCCCTCTGGAATGGTGTTTTGGTGAGGGGGTTGTTTTGGACTTTCGTCACAAAGAGGATGGATCTCGCATCACGGTGGAGGATGTGAAGAAAGAGTTGGAGAGAATCCATTACGAAATCAAACCGCTCGACATTGTTCTCATACAGACAGGAGCCGATGCGGTATGGGGGACTCCTCAATATCTTACAAAAGGGGCAGGGATGGACCGGGAAAGCACCCTTTTTCTTGTTGAGAAAGGGGTCCGGGTGGTTGGCATCGATGCCTGGAGCTGGGATAGACCTCTTCCATTTTTAGCCAAAGAGTTTCAGGAGACAAGAGATCCAAGGGTGATTTGGGAAGCTCACTTCGCTGGAATTGAGATCGGATACTGCCATATGGAGAAGATGGCTCATCTCTCAGACATCGGGCGGGCCTATGGGTTTACGATCTGTTGTTTTCCAATCAAGATCAAAAGAGCCAGCGCCGGGTGGGTCCGACCCGTAGCCATTGTGGATGAAAGTTGAAGAAAGAATGAGTTTTGCTGGTGGCAAAGTAGTGAGCCCCTTTGAGTTCAAACTGAGTAACACGCAAGCATTACACTTTTACGTTAAGGAGGTAAAAATGGGAGCGAGAGGATTGAAAGGCAGATGGTTGTTTTTAATTTATCTATTTTTCATTGCCCTCTTTCAACTTCACGCAGCGGCTGCATCAGAAAAGCCCATTGTGATCGGGGGCTCTTTGCCCCTGACGGGTACTTTCTCGGCAACCGGCAAATGGGTTGAAAGGGGATATCAGTTTTGGGCAGAGGAAATAAATCTTAAGGGCGGACTTTTGGGGAGACCTGTCAAACTTCTCATCTACGACGATAAAAGTGATGCCAAAGAAGCTGTGAATTTGATCGAAAAAGCCATCACCTTAGACAAAGTCGATCTTCTTCTGGGAGGATATCCCGGAACAGCCTGCACAGCGGTTATGCCGGTCGCTGAAAAGCACCGTATGGTTTATGTCTCGATGGGTGGACATATGAAATCCTTTTCCCAGGGATATACCTATTCCTTTGGAAGCCCGCCCCTCATGGGCGAATGGTGGTATCTCGGGTTTTTCGAATGGATGAAAACGATCCCACCGGAGAACCGACCTAAGAAGGCGGCGGTGTACACGATGAATAACCCTATTGGAATGGCCCTCATGGATAGTCTTTATAAGGGTTGTAAAGAACTTGGCATCGAAATTGTCATCGATGAGAAATATAACCTTCCTTTGACCACAGCGGACCCCATGATCACGAAGGCGAAACAGATGAAAGCAGATCTTCTCTTCGCCAATGGGATGTTCCCGGATGGCGTGATGACCCTAAGAGCTTGCAAAGCCCTTGATTACAATCCAAAGGCGATCGTCCAGGGAATTGGAAGCGTGATTCCGGAATGGACTAAGGAGTTGGGCAAAGACGGCGATCATGTCTTTTCAGGGACGAGCTGGCATTACAAACTGAAGTATCCCGGAAATGAGAAGATTATCAAAGTGGCAAGAGAGAAGTTTAAGGAGGAAGAACCGCCACTCTATTTTGGATTTGGATATGCGTGGATGCAGACCCTTCAGCAGGGAGTGGAGGGGGCGAGGTCTTTAGATCAAACCAAGATACGGGACTGGCTCAAAACAAACGAAGTGAAAACCATAGCAGGTCACTTCAGATTCGATGAGAAGGGTCTGCCAAAGCCATTCATCTATCTTACTCAAGTGATTAAAGGGAATGTGGAATTAATCTGGCCTCCGGATATGCGAACTCATGAGCCCGTTTATCCCAAGCCGACGTGGAAGTAACCTCCGTGTTCGCTCTAAAGGGAGTGAACTCATCCCCGCCGATGCAAGCTTTGGATGGGAGCTAAGCTTTGCCTGGGGCAAGCAGCAGGGCTTTCTAAGGGGTTCAAGGTGTTTCATCCAGTCGTGATCCTTCAATCTATGGTCAGTGGGCTTCTCATAGGAGGTATCTTTGCCCTCTTTGGAGTAGGATTTAGCCTCACCTGGGGAGTGATGAAAGTGATCAATATTGCCCATGCTGCCTTCGGCATATTGGCCTCCTATCTCGCCTACTGGGGATTAAGCCTCTACGGGATTGATCCGATCTTATCCCTTCTGATCAGCCTCCCCATGATGTTTATGGGGGGGCTATTTATCCATCGATTACTCATCCATCCCATCACGCATTCAAAAGATGTGGTGGTTGCCTCCATGATCCTCACGTTTGGTCTGGCCATTGTGTTAGAAAATTCAATGCTCATCGCATGGTCACCGGATGAACGATTAATCACCACTGCCTACTCCAGCCAGTCTATTTTTTTGGGGGATATCGTCATTCGAGTGTCCCACTTCATCGGATTTATCCTGTCGATGTTAGGGATTGGAGCCATCTATCTCTTTTTATACCGGACAAGAACTGGCAGGGCTGTGCGGGCTTCATGGCAGGATCCTGAAGGTGCAGCCCTCCAGGGAGTCAATCTTCGCCGGGTCTCAATGATCACTTTTGGATTAGCCGTTGCCTCCTCTGGAGCAGGAGGGGTAGCAATGGCCTATATGTATTCCTTTAATCCTCCTGCCCATCATCTCTGGTTGATCTTCCTCTTTTTGGTTGTCATCGTAGGAGGAGTGGGCAGTATTTTGGGAACAGCCATTGCAGGGCTTATCATCGGGCTGATCACAGGCCTGAGCGGTGCTTTTTTCCCAATGCAATGGGTCAATGTCATGCTCTTCGGTTTACTCATGGTCATCTTGATCGTGAAACCGGAAGGACTTTTTAAGAAATAACCAAGAATGCAGAAGCGCATGAAACGGTTTCTCATCCTCATTACTATTTTCCTTTTCGCCCTCCTCCCTTTGATTCAACCGCCCACATACTTTCTTTCGCTGATCTTCAAAATTTTTCTATACATCATTCTTTCAGAGAGCTGGAATCTCATAGGTGGGTTCGCTGGATATCTGAGCTTTGGACATGTGGCTTTTTTCGGCATCGGCGTCTATACTTCTGCCATGTTATTTCATCATTTTGGACTCTCCCCGTTTGTCGGAGCCATCCCGGCGGGTCTGTTTGCTTCAGCAATAGCCTGGATCATCGGTTATCCTTGTTTGAGGCTTCGGGGCCCCTATTTTGCTGTCATCACTCTCTGTTTTGCATTTATTGTTGATCTCATTGTGAAAAACTGGTCGTTCTTAGGTGGATCGGAAGGGATCCATCTCAGGCTCATGGAGATGGATATACAACTCTCTCGCTCGATCTTCTACGAGGTCTTTTTGGGACTTACTCTCCTGACCCTTGCTTTCGTCCGCTGGGTGCAGAACTCCAAATTTGGTTTGGGCTTATTTTCAATCCATGAGGACGAAGATGTTGCACAAACCCTCTGTATTCCTACTGCCGCTCTCAAGATGAAAGCCTTCGTTTTGAGTGCTTTCTTTCCTGGCGTAGCGGGGGGAATCTATGCCCATTATATCTCTTATGTTCATCCCGATATCGTCTTCGATATCAGCATTTCTATCCTGATTGTATTGATGGCCTTATTTGGTGGAGGGAGATCGTGGGCAGGACCTTTCATTGGTGCTGTGATTCTCTCAGTGGTGAACGAAATCCTTTCAATCTTTATTCAACCCGAGGTCGCGAGAATCATTTATGGAGGTATGTTTATTGTCGTCATCATTTTCATGCCTGATGGGATCGTGACATTTTTAAAACATAGAAGGAGCGTCAAGGAGTGTTAAAGGGGGTTCACATTACAAAACGGTTTGGGGGGTTGGTTGCCCTTTCCAGTTTAGAGTTTGAGGTGGAAGAGGGGACGATCGTAGGGCTCATTGGACCGAACGGTTCGGGAAAGACCACCCTTTTTAATCTGATTTCTGGATTTTATAAACCGGAACAAGGAAGCCTCCTCTTTAACGGAACGGAGATTACCCGCCTAAAGCCCTTCGAGATCGCAAGGCTTGGAATCGGAAGAACTTTTCAGATTGTGCGGCCCCTGAAAGACCTTTCTGTTCTTGATAACGTAGCTGTCGGGGTTCTCTATGGGGAAGGACTTCATGTGATTGGGGAGGCTCGACGCAAGGCTTCTGATCTTCTTCAGTTCACTGGGCTTGAATCGAAGAAAAATTTCCAAGCCGGTACTTTAAATCTTGCAGATCGTAAACGACTGGAAATAGCAAGAGCCCTTGGCATGAGACCTAAAATGCTCCTTCTCGATGAGGTCTTCGCTGGCCTCAATCAGAAGGAGATTGATGAAGCGATCCATCTGATTTTCCGAATCAGGAGAGAGCTGGGAGTGACTATTTTTATGATAGAACATGTGATGAAGGCGATCATGAAAACCTGCGATCGCATCCTTGCCATCCATTTTGGCGTCAAAATCGCAGAGGGTTGTCCGAACGAAGTGGCAAACCATCCCAAAGTCATTGAGGCCTATCTCGGGAAAGATCATGCTCCAGATTGAAAATTTGAGCGTCTTTTATGACGAGCTGCAAGCCTTAAAAGGGGTGACCCTTGAGGTGTACCAAAACGACTTTGTTGCCATCATTGGATCGAATGGGTCGGGGAAGACCACTCTCCTCAGAACGATCTCAGGACTTCACCTTCCTAAAAGTGGAAAGATTTTTTTTGAACGCAAATCGATTGAGAACCAATCCACTGATTATATCTGTCGATTGGGAATCGTTCATGTCCCGGAAGGGAGAAAACTATTTCCCCAGATGGCTGTTTATGAAAATCTGATGATGGGTGCCTACCTGTCCACCGATCAAGCTCATTTTGCAATCCAGCTCGAAAAGGTTTATCAAAAATTTCCCGTTCTGAAAGATCGAAAAAACCAGCTTGCCGGTACCCTAAGTGGAGGGGAGCAACAGATGCTTGCCATCGGGCGGGCCCTGATGGGACGACCGAGGTTATTGATGCTCGATGAACCCACCCTTGGTCTTTCGCCAAAAATCTCATCAGAAATTTATAAGATCCTTGAACAACTGCATCAGGAGGACATGGTCCTTCTTCTTGTTTCGCAAGATGTGCTTCAGGCCCTTCGAATTGTTAAAAGAGTCTATGTCATGGAGAATGGGAATATCACCATGGAAGGGACAGGAGCAGAACTCCTTAGAGATCCGAAAGTGAAGGAGGCTTTTCTCGGGATCTAAACAATGAAACATCATCACGATAAATAATGGAGGGGGAATGACCGTTGATTTTAATCCGATCATGATTCATCTGGGGCCCATCCGGGTGAGCTGGTACGGGATGATGTATGTGCTGGGTTTTGTTTCCTCCTATCTCCTTGTCCGGTATCAGATGAAGAAAAAAGAGTTTGGAGTGTCGAGGGTGGAGGTGGAAAATCTCTATTTCTATCTGATCATTGGACTGATGGTTGGAGCCCGTTTAGGCTATGTCCTTTTGTATGATTTAAAGATGTATCTTTCTCATCCTTTTGAGATCTTCGCCATATGGAAAGGTGGAATGTCTTTTCATGGAGGATTGGTCGGTGTGCTCATCGTCGGAGTCCTCTTCTCCTATAAGCATAAAAAGTCGTTCTGGAAAATCACAGACCTCATCATTGTGACCGCTCCTATTGGATTGGGGTTGGGAAGAATCGGGAATTTCATTAACGGAGAGCTCTACGGCCGGGTCACGAATGTTCCCTGGGGGATGATTTTTCCAAGAGGTGGTCCCCATCCTCGTCATCCTTCCCAGCTCTATGAAAGCGCCCTGGAAGGAGGCGTGCTCTTTGTCCTTCTCTGGTTTCTCAAAGACAAAAAGCTTCCAACGGGTGGGCTTTTAGCCATCTTTCTCTTCTTTTATGGAATCTTCAGATTCTTTGTGGAATTCTTCAGGGAGCCTGATGCTCATATCGGATTCATTGTCGGGCCCTTCACATTGGGCCAACTTCTCTGCTCCGGGATGATCTTAGCAGGGACCCTTCTCTATCTTTATCTTAAGGGAAAAGGTTGATTTTACTCTTTTTTTGTCTTAATTATGACCAGGTGGTCATAATTCCTTCTTTCATGTATGGAAGCCAAAAAGACCTTTTTTAATCTGCCCGAGGAGAAACAGAGACGGGTTTTAGAAACAGCCCTTGAGGAGTTCTCCGAAAAGGGCTATCAGGGAGCCAGCATCAACCTGATTGTCTCAAAGCTCGGCATTGCCAAGGGGTCCATCTACCAGTATTTTAATGATAAGAAGAGTCTCTTCCTCTACATCTTTGAATATGCGGTGGAACTGGTTCGAAGAAGATTGAAGCAGGTCAAACAGGAGACACGAGAGGCCCAAACCTTTGAAAGAATCCGCCACTCCCTTCTTGCAGGAGTGGATTTCATCAAGGGTCATCCCTACATCTATCGAGGCTACCTGAAGATCCTGTTTGATCGGGAAGTCCCGTTCCGGCAGGAACTTCTTAAAAAGATTCGACTCTTCTCTTCAGAATATCTGACCTCCCTTCTGACGGAAGGCCGGGAAAGGGGAGAGATTCGGAAGGACATTGATCTTGAGACGATGGTCTTTCTCCTCGATGCGGTGATGGATCGCTTCTTACAGGCTTATGTGGTTTCTTATCTCGATTCAGGTCTTGATCTCCACCAGGCAAAGAGATCTGAGTTAGAACGGAGGATCGATGGACTGGTGGAGGTGATCAGAATGGGGATTGGAGCAAAACATTTAAATCCAAAATGAACGAATATGCATGGATACGGAGACACCATGGCCTTTAAAGACCTTCGCCAATTTATTGATTTGTTGGAACAGGAAGGGGAGCTGAAGAGGATTACCCAATCCATCCGTCCCGTGCTCGAAATTACGGAGATTACGGACCGGGTGAGTAAAACCGGTGGGCCTGCTTTACTCTTCGAAAGAGTGGAAGGACACCGCTTTCCTGTTGTTACGAATCTATTCGGTTCAGAAAAGCGGATGCGTCTCTCTCTGGGAGGAAAAACTCCTGAGGAGGTGGGGGAAGAACTGAGGGGATTACTGGAGATGAAGCCTCCGGATACCTTCTGGAGGAAAGTGAAGGCACTGCCCCGGCTCTACCAGTTGTCTCAATTTTTTCCCAGAAAGGTAGAGAAAGCATCCTGTCAGGAAGTTGTCCTCAAAGAACCTGATCTCTCGTTGCTTCCGGCGCTTCAATGCTGGCCCGAGGATGGGGGCCGATTCATCACCTTTCCGCTGGTGATCACTCAGGATCCTGAGACAGGGAAGCGGAATGTCGGAATGTACCGGTTACAGATCTTTGACCCCAAAACCTTAGGGGTTCACTGGCACCCCCATAAGGGAGGAGCCCGCCATTTTCGGGTAGCCGAGCGCAAGGGAGAGAGACTCGAGATAGCCGTGGCACTGGGTCCTGATCCAGCCACGCTCTATTCAGCCACTGCTCCGTTACCTGAAGGTATGGATGAATGGATATTTGCCGGTTTTTTAAGGAAAGAGCCCGTGGAGACGGTCCGATGTGTGACACTTTCCCTCGAGGTGCCAGCCCATTCCCAATTCATCATAGAAGGCTTTCTTGAGCCCGGGGAGAGAAGAATGGAAGGACCTTTCGGCGATCATACGGGTTTCTATTCACTCCCTGATCTTTATCCCGTGATGCATGTCACGGCACTCACCCATCGAAAGGATGCCCTCTATCCAGCAACGATCGTTGGAATCCCGCCGATGGAAGACGCCTTTCTTGGCAGAGCCACGGAGAGGATATTTTTGCCTCTGATAAAGATGCAATTGCCAGAAATCGTCGATATCCACCTCCCTGTGGAAGGGGTCTTTCACAACCTCGTCTTCGTCTCTATTGACAAACAATACCCCGGTCATGCGAGGAAGGTCGGTTACGCCCTCTGGGGAATGGGGCAGATGATGTTTTCAAAGATCATTATCGTCTTTGATCAAGACGTCGATGTTCAAAACCTTTCGGAATGTCTCTGGATCCTTGGCGCCAATATTGATCCCAGAAGGGATGTCTTCTTTTCTGAAGGACCCGTAGATGCCCTCGATCATGCCTCACCCCTTCCCTTTTATGGTAGCAAGATGGGGATCGATGCAACAAAGAAATGGCCGGAAGAAGGGTTTCATCGGCCATGGCCAAAGAAGATTGAGATGGATCCAGCCATCAAAAAAAGGATCGATGACCTCTGGACATCTCTTGGTTTGGAGTAAGAAAAGCGTGGTCCTTTTTAAACGGATTCGAATTATTTTAGAAGCAATCAAGTTTGAACATACGCTCTTTGCCCTTCCTTTTGCTTTTTCTGGAGCGGTACTCGGCGCCAATGGATTACCCACCCTTGAACAGGCTTTCTGGATTCTACTCGCCATGATCGGAGCGAGAAACAGCGCAATGGCCTTTAATCGTGTGGTGGATGAAGCCTATGATGCAAAAAACCCAAGGACACAGGATCGCGCCCTGCCGAGAAAGATGATTTCAAAAAATTTCTTCATCGGGTTTATCCTGCTTTCATCCTCCGTTTTCATCTTTTCCTCCTATATGCTTAATCCCTTAACGTTTGCCCTTTCCTTTCCAGGACTGGCTTGGATTCTTTTCTATTCTTACACCAAACGATTCACGGCTCTCTCCCATCTCGTCCTCGGATTTTCACTCAGTTTCGCTCCCATCGGGGCACACATTGCCGTCAAAGGCGTCATTGAATTCCTGCCCATCCTGTTGGGTTTGGGGACGATGTTCTGGGTAGGTGGGTTCGATATCCTCTATGCCTGTCTTGACTATGAATTCGACCAAAAAGCCCGTCTCTATTCCATTCCAAGACGTTTTGGAATCAAGAAGGGACTCTGGATTGCCAAATTTTTTCATGGGATTGCCCTTTTTTTCTTTATTCTGACTGGAATGAGAGGAAAGCTGGGGATCTTTTATTTCATAGGATTGGTTCTTGTCTTTGTCTTTCTCTTTTTAGAACATGCCATGATCTCCGAAAACGATTTATCGAAAATCAACCTCTCCTTTTTCACACTCAACGGATTGGTCAGCATCGTTCTCTTTTTAGCGGTCTTGTTGGATACACTCGTCACTTAGGAGGAGCCTATGAGCAGGCATTTCGTCGCAGTCTATTTGCTGGCAGGGTTCATGGGAGTTTCAACGTTTTGCCAGAATGTTTATGCCACATCCGTCCGAATTGGTGTGCTTCCCATTGTCGAATCGCTTCCCTTCTTGGTAGCTCAGGAACAGGGCCTCTTTCAGACATGGGATGTGAAGGTGGAGATCCTGACCTTTGCGAGCGCGCTGGAACGGGACAGTGCCATTCAGTCAGGGGCGGTTCAGGGGGCCATTCATGACATCCTCGGCATCAGTTTATTGAGGAGCAAAGACCTTGACTATCGTATCGTGACCAATATGACTCTTCCCACATCGAAGATGGATCTCTTCACACTCCTGGCTTCCCCCATCTCTGGATTTAAGTCGATTGAAGACCTACGGGGAAATGAGATCGGTCTTTCCTCTCATACCATCGCCGAATATGTGACTGATTCGTTGCTCCGTCTCAGGGGGATTCGAAGCAGTGAGGTGAAAAAGGTCGAGATTAAGAAAATCCCACTTCGGTTTCAGATGTTGATGGAAGGCAAGGTCAAGGCGGCTATCCTCCCCGAACCGCTCGCCTCGCTGGCTCTCTTTCAGGGTGCCAGCAAATTAGGAGGGGATTATGGTTTGAAGGGGACACAGGTCATCCTTGTTTTTCAGGAGTCCTTCATCCGTTCCGATCGCGAAACATTCATCCGTTTCGGGAAGGCTTATCTTCAGGCGGTCCGGATCATCAATGAAGATCCTCTACGTTGGCGCGAGTTGCTTGTTCAGAAGGGTCGGCTTCCTTCACCCATCAAGGAGGCGTATAGGATGAATCCTTTTGCAGAGATCTCCCTGCCCCAACCTGATGAGATTCAAGCCGTTAAGGCATGGATGGAAGGAAAGGGCTTTGAAACTCTGAAGCTTTCCTATGCTTCACTCATTAACGAGACCTGGATCAAGAGCGTGAAATGATACGTGTTCAGAATCTTGCAGCTTCCTATTCGCAAAAGGAAGGGAAGAAGATCGTTTTTGAGGGCCTCTCTTTTGAAGTCTTCCCAAACGTTCCGTTGAGCGTGGTGGGTCCTTCGGGTTGCGGAAAGACGACGCTTCTCTATCTTCTTTCCGGCCTAAAAAAGCCTGAGAGGGGTGAGATTCTCTTCAAAGGAGAGGCGCTCAATGGCCATCAGCGAGAGATCGCTTTAGTCTTACAACATTATGGGCTTCTTCCCTGGAAAACTGTCTTCCAGAATGCTGCCCTTGGATTGAAAATCAGGGGGTTTTCGAAGAAAGAGATGAAAGCAATTGTCCTGCCGATTCTGCAGGAATTAACGATCGATCACCTGTTGGACCGCTTTCCAAATCAACTCAGCGGCGGAGAGAAACAACGCGTCGCCATCGCGAGGGCGCTGGCGCTCCAACCCTCTCTTCTCCTCCTGGATGAGCCCTTCTCCTCCCTGGATGCCTTCACGCGGGAGCACCTGCAGAACCTCATCCTGACCATCTGTCGTCAGAGAAGGCTGGGGCTTGTTCACGTTACCCATAGTATTGAGGAGGCAGTTTTTCTGGGGGAGCAGGCCCTCGTGATGAATGAAGGGAGATATGATCTTGTGTCCCTGGATGGCGTGAAAATGGCCGAAAGAGATTCCGAATATCGGAAGAGTGAGCTCTTTCATCAATACTGCAATCTGCTCAGGGAGCTTCTCAAGAGGTAGAGGATGTTCAAAGGACGCGCTGTTCTGGCTCTGGCTTTGATCTTTGGGACCTGGTATGTTCTAGCTCTCCTCTTTCAAACACCGGTCCTGCCCTACCCTCACTCCGTCTTTTCTGCCCTCCCGCTCAGCCTCGGGAAGGGATTGGGAGAGCATTTTCTGGTGAGTGGCTACCGTGCCCTTGTAAGCCTTGCCTGGGCATTGGCAACAGCCGTTCCTCTTGGGCTTTACCTGGGGAGAAAAAAAAGGATCGACGAATTGATGTCCCCTGTCATCTACCTCCTTTATCCCATTCCAAAGATTGTCTTCCTCCCTCTCATCCTTCTTGTCTTTGGATTGGGTGACCTTTCCAAGATCTTCATCATCTTTCTGATCGTCTTTTTTCAGATTTTAGTCACGACCCGCGATGCGGCCAAAGGCATCGATGAGGAGCAAATCCTTTCAGTGCTTTCTCTTGGGGCAGGGCCGAAACAGATCTTCCTCCATACCATCTTTCCTGCTTGCCTGCCCAAAATACTGACCTCCCTGAGGATTAGTATCGGGACAGCGATCGCTGTTCTCTTTTTTGTAGAGTCCTTTGCCACAGAAAATGGTCTTGGATTTTTCATCCTGGATGCCTGGAGCATCCTTGACTACCTCTCCATGTACACCGGCATCATGGCGATGGGTATTCTGGGGGTGATCCTCTATGAGGCTGTGGATCAGATTGAAAAGAAATATTGTCGATGGATGTTCCTCCAGACATAAAAAGAGCGATCCTGGAGAATCGCTCTTTTACATGAAACCTGGTGCTGACTCTTAAACTCCGGACATGGCGGATTTAACCACCAAAAGGTTGTTTTCTATCTTTTCAACATCTTTTACTTTCTTCACCAGAGCTTCTATCTTCTCTTTCTCTTCCTGAGAGTTGACCATCCCTAAGAGCCGAACCTGCCCGCCATTCTCGACTGTAAAGAAGAGATGAGAGGTCATCAAACCCGATTCAAGAAGCAGAGATTCGATTTGGCGCTGTATGGAAAGCTTTTTGAGATTGGTCATCGAGTCGATGCCACAGGATTTGATCTCTTCGGTCAGAGCACCGTTCACAATTATCCGGACGGCTGAGTCAATGCTCAATTTATCGGTGTTCAGAATGAGATCGTAAAGAAAGGGATTCAACCAGTCTTCATCAAAGGCAAATCGGATAAACCCTCTCTTGTCGTGATCCGATCGATGGATCATCTTCTCTGCTACCTCTCGACTGACCTGTCGCTCCTCCATGACTCTCTGGATCCTCTTTTCCATGGAGCCCGTAATTAAGACGTGGAAGGCACACTCAAAAGAATGGAGAAGAAGCTGGCTTCCTCTACCAAAGAAAACGGCATCCCCTTTCTTGGCTACCTCATAAATGACGGACTGAAGTCGGTCAAGGTAGATCTTGGGCTTTTCGCTGAAAAATCTCTCTAAAAGGGCCGGGCTCTTTTCTCCTAATTTCTTAATATCTTTAAGAAACCCCAACTCATCTGCCGCCTTGAAAAGTTCCTCTTCTCCATAGAAACGGTAATTTAATTCGTTTGCCACCCTTTGTGCAATTCTTTCTCCCTTTGTCCCAAGCATCTCTGAGATTGTAATAAAATACATAATGGAACACCTCCTTTTTGCCTAACGATTCAATTGAAAGATGATTACCCGGTCTGACTTTGTCAAGATAGTCATTCAAGCCTTCGTAACGGGCATCCCCATTCTCACCTTTCTGCTCCTTTTCCTCCGGGAGGTCCATCATCCACCTGATCCGTATATTTGGCGCCTCTTCATCTTCTTGAGGGGGGCAACCATCGCAAGGGGATCCAGAAGTCGATGGATCTCCTTGCTTGAGAAAAGTTCTTCCTCTTCCAGGACTTTTCGTATGGTCTTGTTCTGCTGGTATGCTTTTTTAGCCAGACGTGCGGCTTCTTCATATCCAATTTCTGGAGTGAGTGCGGTCACCAAGGCGAGACTTTTTTCAATCATCTCTTCACAGCGTTTTTTATCTGCTTTTAATCCTTTAATGCATCGGAGAGTAAATTTGTGGATGCCATTGGCTAAGAGGCGAATCGATTCCAGGAGAAGGTGAGCAATCAGAGGCATCATCGTATTGAGCTCAAAATAGCCGTGGATACCGCCGAGGGTGATCGCCGTATCATTTCCAATCACTTGAGCACAGACCTGGATCATCGATTCAGGGATGACGGGATTGACTTTCCCTGGCATCATGGAGGAACCCGGCTGAACCGCGGGGAGTTGAATTTCTCCAATTCCGCATCGAGGCCCTGAACCTAACCATCGGACATCGTTGGCAATCTTCATCAGACTGACCGCCACAGTTTTTAACGCGCCGCTTAATTCCACAGCAGCATCCCGCGCTCCCTGAGCTTCAAAATGAGAGGTGGCTTTCCGGAATTGTCCTCGGACCGTTTTATTAATGATGGAGATTGCCTTGTTTGCAAACTGGGGATGGGTGTTGGCACCTGTCCCAACAGCTGTTCCACCCAGAGGAAGTTCATAGAGAGAGCCCATGGCAATGAGGATTCGGAACAGACCAAATCTCACTTGCTGGGCGTAACCTTCAAATTCCTGTCCCAATCGGATAGGAAGGGCATCTTGGAGATGGGTTCTTCCTATTTTCAGAATGGGATAGAACTCTTTTGCTTTGGCTTGAAGTGCTTGATAGAGGTCTTTTAAGGCAGGCAGAAGCCTTTCCAAGAGAAGTGTGATCGTTGCGATATGGATGGCGGAAGGAAAGATATCATTACTGGACTGGCACAAATTGACGTGATCATTGGGGTGGACGGGTTGATAGACGCCCTTTCGGCCTCCTAAGAGTTCATTCGCCCGGTTAGCGATCACTTCGTTAGCATTCATATGGGTGGAGGTTCCAGAGCCAGTTTGAAAAACATCAACTTTAAATTGATCGTCCCATCTTCCTTGCATCACCTCATAAGAGGCTTGTTCAATGGCCTTTGCCATCTTTTTAGGGAGAAGACCCAATTCCCCGTTTGCCCTGGCTGCAGCATATTTGATGAGACCCAAAGCATGAATCAGTTCTGGCTCAAACCTGTACCCGCTGATAGCGAAATTCTCAATCGCTCGCTGGGTATTGCTCCCATAATAGGCCTCTTTTGGAATTCTGACTGGACCCATTGCGTCTTTTTCAATCCGAGTTTTCTGATTCGAGTTCACTTCTCCTTGCCTCCTTCCTGCCAGGTTATCCAGATGGCATTCTTTCTCGAAAGGGATTCCCTTGATTCACCACCCTCTGGTCGCTTTGGATCTGAAATCAGTATGATCTCTTCTCTGCTTCTTCTTCCCGTAAGGCCCGACGAAGAATTTTGCCGATCATGCTTTTAGGCAACTCCCTACGAAACTCCACCAAAGAGGGAACTTTGTAGGGGGTGAGCCGCTCTTTGAAATAGGCGATGAACTCCTCGGGCGTTGCTCTCTCACCTTCCTTGAGGACAATATAGACCTTGATGCGTTCTCCTTTTTGAGGATCAGGAATCCCGATGGTAATCCCTTCTTTGACCTTGGGATGTTGATAGATGAGTTCATCGATTTCCCGGGGAAAGACGTTAAATCCGCTCACAATAATAAGATCCTTTTTCCGGTCGGTGATATAGAAATAGCCATCCTGGTCCATATAGCCCATATCGCCGGTATAAAGCCAACCATCGACGATCGTTTTTTGAGTTTCTTCTGGTTGATGGTAATAGCCGACCATCACGGAGGGGCTTCTGAGAACAATCTCTCCCAACTGACCAGGGCCTAAGTCCCGACCGCCCTCGATGCTTACAATTTTCACATCCACATCAGGGAAGGGAATGCCGATACTGCCAATCTTATGCATGCCATGGTAAGGGTTGGCCATGATGGCTGTGGTGGATTCTGTCAGGCCATAGCCTTCGATCATCCGCCCACCTGTCTTTCTCTCAAATTCATCTTTGACCGATTGGGTGAGGGGGGCAGCACCGACAAAGATCCCTTTCAGGCTGGTAAAATTGTACCGCTCGATGTTTGGAAGATTGCTCAATTGGACGAACATTGTCGGGACACCAATAAAGAAGGATGGTTTGTATTTTTGAATGGTTTTGGCAACCGTTTTTGCATTGAATCGTGGCACCAAGATAATTTCCCCTCCTGCTAAAACGGCGGCATTCATGGTGACGCTCATTCCGAAACCATGGAAGAAAGGCAAGACAGCCAGCACACCTTGCTCATCCGTAAGATTTGCCCAGGCAATGACCTGATGAGCGTTCGCCACCAGGTTAAACTGAGAGAGCATGACTCCCTTGGCTATGCCTGTCGTCCCACCACTATAGATGAGTACAGCCATTTCGTCGAGTGCCAACGGATCGGGCTGCCAATTTGGGGGAGGAGCTTTCTGCAGAAGCTCTTTGAAATCGATCCACTCCGAGTGGCGTGATGGGTGGATGAGCTTCCACTCCCTCAGCCTCTGGATGAGATTCAAAGGGAAGGGGAGAAAATCAGCCAGAGGGCTTATGACGATCTTTTTTAAAGGGGTTTTTTCTTTCAGCGAAATCACTTTCCTTAGAAAGAGTGGGATGGTCAAAAGAACTTTTGCTTCCGTATCGGTGAGAAAGAATTGGAGTTCCCGTTCCACTGAAAGGGGGTTGAGGGGAACGACCACCGCTCCGGCTTTGAGAAGCCCGTAATAGGCAATGAGAAACTGCGGTGAATTGGGAAGCATGAGCACGACCCGATCCCCTTTTTGGACGCCCAGATGGTGGAGGTTTGCCGCTAAACGGTCAGAGAAGTCTTTGATCTGCAAGTAGGTGAGCCGTTTGCCGAAAAAATTGGTGCAGGTTCCTTTTGGATTTTTGGATGCGGTTTCATCGAGGAGGGCATAAAGGGGGATGCGGGGATAGTTGAGATGATGAGGAACTTCCGAATCATAGTATTTCAACCACGGTCGAAGGTCTGAAGTGTTGGGGATCTGGTGGTCAATATGGGAAGACATTGGTTTTTCCCGCCTCAAACTTTTCCAACGGATGCCATATACACAGCAAACTCCTCCTCTCCGTCAATCCTGAGGAGGCGATCTAATGCTTCCTGATCATAAGCGGCTATGGCACAGGTTCCCGCCCCAATGGCTTCGCAAGCAAGATACAAGTTTTGACAGACATGGCCTGCATCGATGGCAATGACCCGATAAGCTGCAAGTCCATAACGCCACTCCATCCGATAGGGAATGGTCGTCCAGATGAAGGTCAATGCCGCATTGCCGGGGTAGGGCTGACCCAATGCGGCCTGGACAAGTTTCTTCGAAAGGTTTTCCTCTGAAAACTCAAAGAGCAACTGGTGGGTAAGGGGAAGATACCGATAGATCCCGATATCGACCCCTTCCACACGAAGGACAGCGAGATAGGTCTCAAGGGCATGTCGGCATCCAGCCGAAGGGACAGTGCGGTAGGCATGCCCTGCGATGATCTCTCCCCGAACGCCCTGGGTCGCCCATAGCAAGTAGGAAACCTCCTCTATGGTAAGGGGTTGGTTTTGATAGATTCGGTGGCTCTGCCTGTTTGAAATAGCTTTTGTGAGATCGATTTGGGTTATGTTTTTCCACTTGTCAGGAGATATCAGATCGATTCGCTTTGCATGTTCTGAATAGGGTTTCTCAATAGGAGGGACATCCATCCCTCTGTTCTGGTCTGTCTGGGAGAAGTCGATCCTTTTGCGAATACTGTCTTTCAGAAAATACCTGAATTGTTTAATAAGATCTTTTTCCATCTTTTCCATCTAACGCCTCATGCCCAGAGGGCACCATCGAACCCTGAAACTTCAACGGCGTCTCTCCCGCCCCGGCCTATTGACAGGGCGGCTGAAGAAACCCGAAGCTCGACGCAGGAGGCTCGAGTTTCAAGTTTCGGAAGACGAGCCTCGATACGAGCTCCGACAATGTTAAACGGTATTCCGTTTTCTAACCAATCTACCAGAAAGAGAGAGGAAGAGCAATCCTAAAATTCCATCCTTCTGCTGTCTGGATGGTCATTTTGGGAAGCAACTGTTTTTCATTTAAGAGGGAGAGGTTTACTTTCAGGCTTTTACAAAAGAATCTCATGCCCTTTCTTGCCCCTTTCAGTGAGGGACTGGGGATGGACACTCGACTTTGATTGACAAAACAGAAACTTATCCATTATCATTTTTTTAAATTTACTTGCTCTTTTGGCTGTCTCAGGAATGGGAACCTCCATTTTAAGAAGGAAACCGACAGGAGACAGCAGGGTCTTCGAGAAGGAGAAAGGGTAAATCATGGGAATGAATCTGGTTCAGAAAATTTTTAATTCTCACCTGAAAGATGGGAATCTTGAGACGCATAAGGAGATCGCCATTGCCATTGACCAGACTCTTACACAGGATGCAACGGGTACCATGGCTTATCTCCAGTTTGAAGCGATCGGAATCCCACGGGTAAAGACCAAACTCTCGGTCAGCTATGTTGACCATAATATGCTTCAAACGGGTTTTGAAAATGCTGATGACCATCGCTTCCTTCAAACCTTTGCAGCCAAATACGGAATTCTCTTTTCAAAGCCTGGCAATGGTATTTGCCACCAAGTCCACCTGGAACGTTTTGCAAAACCGGGAGAAACGCTTTTAGGATCGGATAGCCATACCCCAAATGCTGGTGCCATGGGTATGATCGCTATCGGAGCAGGTGGTCTTGACGTTGCCATTGCTATGGGAGGGGGGAGCTATTACCTCAAGATGCCAGAGGTCGTTTTGGTCAAATTGAAAAACAGGTTAAAGCCCTGGGTGACTTCCAAAGACATCATCCTCGAGCTTCTCCGACGTCTTACAGTCAAAGGGGGGGTGGGCAAGATCTTCGAGTTTGGAGGATCAGGAGTCAAATCGCTTTCTGTTCCAGAACGGGCGACCATCGCTAATTTGGGGGCTGAGTTGGGGGCCACCACCACCCTTTTCCCGAGTGATGAGAGAACCCATGAATTTTTAAAGGCACAGGACAGGGAACAGGACTGGATCTCCCTGGAAGCGGATTCCGATGCCTCCTATGACGAAGTCATTGAGATTGATCTTGATGCATTGGAGCCCTTGATTGCGCAACCTTCTAGCCCCGATCATGTAGCCCCGGTGAGAACCGTCGCTGGAAGGGTTGTGAAGCAGGTCTGTATTGGAAGTTGTAATAATTCCTCTTATATGGATTTAATGAAGGTTGCCAAGATGCTTCATGGCAGAAGGATCCATCCAGATATAAGCCTCACCATCACACCTGGTTCAAAACAAGTCTTTGAGATGATAGCGAGAAATGGAGCTCTCGCCGATCTGATTCAGGCAGGCGCCAGAATCCTTGAATCAGCCTGTGGTCCATGTATCGGAATGGGACAAGCCCCTCCTTCGGAGGCGATTTCCATCCGAACGATGAACCGCAATTTCTCGGGGCGGAGTGGAACACCCAATGATCAAGTCTATTTAGCCAGTCCCCTTGTTGCCGCAGCTTGCGCCTTAAAAGGCATCATCATCGATCCAAGGGAGATGGGAGGACACCCTCCAAAAGTGGTGATGCCAAAGTCCTTTCTCATTAATGATCATATGATCCTTTCTCCCTCTGTAAATCCAGAGAAGGTGGTCATTGAACGAGGACCGAACATCAAACCGTTGCCCACACGAGGTCCCCTTGAGGATCTTCTGGAAGGAAATGTTCTTTTGAAGTTAGGGGACCATATCACCACAGACCACATCCTGCCAGCAGGTGCCAAGGTTCTTCCCCTTCGGTCCAATATTCCTGCCATCTCAGAGTATCTTTTTGAAAAAATCGATAGCAGTTTTTCAAAAAGGGCGAAAGCGATGGGTGGCGGAATGATTGTCGGAGGAGAAAATTATGGACAGGGATCAAGTCGTGAGCATGCAGCCCTTGCCCCAATGTTTATCGGGATCCGAGCCATTCTCGCAAAATCTTATGCGCGCATCCACCGGGCCAACCTGATTAATTTTGGCATCCTTCCCTTAACCTTTACCTATCCAAAAGACTATTTGAGCATTGAGCAGGGAGATCAATTGAGAATTGAAAAGATTCGAGAACGGCTTCAGGTCAATCGGCCTCTTTGGATACAGAACCTGACGCAGAGGCGAGAATTTGAGGTTTCCCATGGACTGAGCCAGAGAGAGATTGAAATCCTCCTTGCAGGTGGGTTGCTCAATTATGTTCGGAAGAGTACTGAAGTTCGATAAGATTTCTATCCACCGTCACAGGACTTCTTGGTGGACCGGATCACCCTTGCCGTGGAAAGGATGAAGAAATGGATGACACGAAGAATATTGGACTCAGAGGAATAAAGGTCGCCGATACCCGCATCTCTGATGTCAATGGGGAGAAGGGGATTCTGATTTACCGGGGTTACAACGCGGTTGACCTGGCCCATCACTCCACCTTTGAAGAAGTCTCTTTTTTGCTTCTCCATGATCGCCTTCCCACGCGAGAAGAATTGGAGGAATTTCATGACAAACTTTCACAGGAGCGAGCACTGCCGGATTCCCTCCTGAAGTGTCTGAGCGTCATGCCGAAATCAGCCGGTCCGATGGATGTATTACAGTCTATGGTACCCATTTTAGGAATCTTTGATCCTCAACTTTACGAGGAGACGAGGGAAGCGAATGTCAAAAAGGCGGTGAGGCTGATCGCCAAAATGCCTGGAGTGGTTGCGGCCTGGGATCGCATACGGAATGGAAAACCGCCTCTTCCTCCAAGCCGGGATCTGAATCACGCTGGAAATTTCCTGTATATGCTTTCCGGAAGATTTCCCGATCAAGAGACAGTCAGGGATTTTGATATCTGTCTCATCCTCCATGCAGAACACTCCTTTAATGCCTCTACCTTTGCTGGAAGAGAGGTGGCTTCCACACACGCCCATATGTATGCCTCGATAGCGGCAGCCATTGGTGCTCTTTCAGGCGAACTCCATGGAGGAGCGAATAGCGAAGTGATGAAGATGCTTCGAGAAATTGGAGAGGTGGATCGCGTGGCTTTCTGGATAGCAGAAAGACTCCGGAGGGGAGAGAAGGTTATGGGAATGGGACATGCAGTCTACCACACAGAGGACCCCAGAGCCTCTTTTCTTCGGAAGATCAGCGAAGCACTGGCCATGCGT
>FWPV01003944.1_pt1 | contig 32586 bp, 29 predicted proteins | sample 2228371 | NCBI WGS metagenome assembly FWPV01 (sample SAMEA103939776, study PRJEB20133) | metagenome
AAAGCCGCCCCTGGCAGGTATTTTTGAGGCGGCCAATCCTGACATCGGAGCAGCCGCTGACGAAAAGTGTCAACCTATTATGAACCATCCCCTTGCCTCTTACCGGGATTTGACAATTGCCCCACTCTGTGCTATCCTGGGGGCGGTTTCGCAATGCCAGGGGCCGGTGAGTCCCCCGGTATGGCGGAAGCAAGACCATCTGATGAAGGAGGTTGTATTCAATGGGGGGCGAAACCACAGGAACAGTCAAGTGGTTCAGCCGAATGAAGGGCTGGGGCTTTATTGAGCCCGACGGTGGGGACAGAGACGTTTTTGTCCACTATGAGAATATCGTAGGCGAGGGCTTCAAGAACCTGGAGAAAGGGGAACGGGTGCGCTTCCGCATTGAGGACACGCCCAAGGGGCCCAAGGCAGTGGAGGTTGTGCCGACAGTCTAGCGGTGCACTGCATAGCCCCGGTGGCTGAACCACCGGGGTTTTTTTTATGGCTCCGCCCCTGCCCCGATTTGGCGAACTGCCTACCCTATGGTAGGATATAGCTTGACCTTTTGTTCTCCTTATCCCTGGCAGACCACCCAGCCGGGGGAGGGGGAAGGTGTGGGGGGATACCGGACATGGATAAAAAAGGCCACCTGCTGATCCTGCTTGTTTTGCCGCTCCTATTCCTGGGCGGGTGTGGGACACAAACCGCACCAACCGATATGCCTGTGCCTTCGTTGCCACCCACGACTACCCCTAGGCCTGTGCCCTCACCCACGGCCACACCGCTGCCCATCCCGTCCCCCACCCCCTTGCCTTCGCCAACGGCCACGCCCCAACCACCACCGCGTCAGCCCATCTTTGGCACGCAGATGAACCAGGTGGATGCTGCCCACGGCCTGGATCTGGCGCTGCAAGCCGGCGTACACTGGTTGCGGTTGGCCGCTTTCCCCTGGGATCGGATCGAGCCGGATCGTACCGACCCACCCACCTATCGCTGGGATGTGGTGGACGAGGCCAGCCTGCGCCAGGCGGCTGAGGCCGGGTTCCAGATCATTGCCATTGTCCAGTTCACGCCCGACTGGGCACAAAAAGTCCCCGGCACAACATGCGGCCCGATCCGGGAGGAAAGCCTGGCCGCGTTCGGGCAGTTCCTGCAAGCGTTGGTCAGCCGCTACGGTGCGACGCCTTACAACGTGCGCTACTGGGAGCTGGGTAACGAGCCGGACGTGGACCCCGGCCTGGTTCGACCCCGTTCCGTCTTTGGTTGTTGGGGTGACCAGGCAGACGAGTATTATGGTGGACGGTACTATGCCCAGATGCTCAAGGTCGCCTACCCGGCTATCAAGTCTGTTGACCCGCAGGCCCAGGTGCTCATCGGTGGGTTGCTGCTGGACCGCCCCTCCGGCGGCCAAGACAGCAGCCCGCGCTTTCTAGAAGGGGTCCTCGAGGCTGGAGGCGGCGACTATTTCGACATGGTGAGCTTTCACGCCTACAGCTACTACGGCGGCACGCCGGGGCTGATGGGTAACCAGAAGTGGCCCGGCTCACCGACGGTGATGCCGGCCAAGGTTGCCTTTTTGCGAGAGGTGCTGGCGCGGTACGGCTATGCTGACAAACCGTTGATCAACACCGAGGCGGCGTTGCTGTGCCGTCAGGCCAGCGCCGATTGTCTGGAGATGCAAGCTGCCTACCTGCCCCGCGTCTATGCCGAAGCATTGGCCTTGGGGCTGGAAGGTCAGGTGTACTATGCCTGGATCAACGAGAACTGGAACCACGTCGGCCTGATCCTGCCCGACTTGACGCCCAAACCGGTCTACCGCGCCTATCAGACGGCAGCTTTTTTCCTCACGGCGGTTCGCTACCAGGGGCGGGCAACCGGCTATCCCCCAGAATTCGAGGGCTATACCTTCCGTCGAGACGACGACAGCGGTTTCATAGATGTGCTGTGGTCGGCTGATGGGGGGGCGTATGGCCTCCCCCTGCCGCCGGGTGCCACCGCCTTTGACCGATATGGTGTGCCCATCGCCGGACCGGACCGGGTTGTGGTGGATTTCAACCCGGTTTACGTCACTCGATAGCCCGCGAACAGATCGTCCACGCAGGTGCCGCCGGCCACAGGTGCTGACAGGCCCTCTCCCACCGGGTTGCCCCACGGCAGAGCCTCCGCCGATCCAGGGATGTCTCGACCATAAAGGCCGGGGCGATCACCCATGCGACCGGCAAGCTGACAGGTCATCGGCTTTCGCTCCGGCGATATAGGATCAGCCGCAGCGATGCCTGGCCAAAGTCGCGGACCGGCCGGTAGAAGAGCTGGAACCAGTCACTCTGGGTTAAGGCGGAAAAGGCGTCGGCATGTAACGCGACATAATCCGGTTGGTAGGTCTGAATCGCCCAGGCTGCTGCTTCCTGATAGGTGTTGTTGGGCCCCAGTTGGCGGGCTATGTCGGGTTGGATAAGGCCGGCAAAATCAATCATGGGGCGTTGGGCATAGTAACCGATGATCCCCACTTCTAACGCCCCCACGCTGGCCTGGGGAGGGGTGTTGCTTTCCAACCATTGCCCGATCTGGCGGTAGACCTCCAGCCGGGGATCGGGTTGCCGGCAGGCAGCGAACACTCCCGATACCAGCGGGGCCAGCAGGGTTATCACCAGGAGGCCGGTAACGCTCCCGGCCACCAGGCGGGGCAGCCGGGCCTGTGCTAACAGGCGCAAGAGGGCTACGGCTCCTTCTGCCACCAGCACAACAAAGGCCGGCAGGAGGGGAACATAGTACCAGAAATAGCGGCTGACCCCCAGAAGGATATAGGCCAGGAAGTAGAGGACGGTCCACACCAACAGTGGCAGCCAATGGCGGGCCTTGCTCGCCACCCGGCCCAGGCCCACGACGGCCAGTGCTCCGTGCAACCAGTAGAGCGGCTGGCGACCATAGGCGCGGACCAGGTTCAAGAATCCGGGGCCAAAACGGGTGCTGATGGCCATTTGCCCCTGTTGTTGTTTGGCTGACAGGGTGACCGGGATGGGGGAACCGAAATAGCACCACAGCCCGGCGTACCAGAGTCCGACCAGCCCGACATATAGGATCACCGGCTGCCACGGCACAGAGCGCCTGCCCCCCCGATCGTAACGGCGGCGACAGACCAGATAGCAAAGGACCAAGGCAGCGGCAGCGATCACACCATCGGGCCGGACCATGGTTGCGAGGGCCAGGATGCCGGCTGCCAGGCCCAGGCGAGACCGGTCGTAGGCGTATAGCCCGGCCAGGATCAAGGCCACGTAGGTGCAGGTTTCGGCGCCAAAGGTTCTGAGCAGCAGCGGCGACAGGCTTAACAACAGGGCCGCTATCATCCCGGCGGCTTTCTGGCCCCGACCCTTTGCCCAGCCAAACAGGCAGGTGGCGCTCACGACCACCGCCAGGGCGCTCAGGGTGTTGCTCAAGGTGGGCAGATCGGGCCAAAGCAGGCCCAGGCCGGCCAACAGGACGGCATACAAAGGCGCGGTTGTGCTAAGTGTCCGTTGCCCGACGTTGTACACAAACCCGTGGCCAGCCAGCAGGTTCCTGGCGTAGCGGAAAGTGATGTATGGGTCATCGTAGCCCCAATGGCCCAAGAGCAGAATCAGCCCGACCAGAATCAGCAACCCCAGGGCCAGGGCTATGGTGTCCGAATTGCGATTCTGAGCCGGACCGGCTGGCCCGGTTCGATTCTCATGTGGCTGTTTGTAGCGAATCATCTATCATCACCATTGGAATGGTAGCATTCAAACCTGCTTCCAGATGCCCTCTTGCGATTAACGGCTTATAAGCGGCAAGAAAAGATAGAAACAGGAATAGGAGGCCGACACTTGGTGCGCCCCACCCGTCAGTCCGGCGATCAGCAGCCCCTCGGCGGTCATCTCCGCTGGCTGCTCCCCGACCGGCCCATTGTCCCAGACGAAGGCCCCATCTAACGTCACCACGGCGTCGTAGCGGGTGAACGGCAGCAGGATTTCGCCGCTGCTGGTTGAGGGGGCAGTCAGGCTCAGGTCAAATTGGCCACAGTGGGGAGATTGCCAGTCTATCTCCAGGGTACCGCTGCCCAGCGGCACCGCTCCCCGGGCGTAGGCCAGGCCGCCGGGGTGGGGAGCCACGCGCCAGCGGTCGGGGCCGGTGGCCAGCCCCCCCAGCACGTGTGCCGACAGGAACCAGGTCGGCGATCCGCCCCAGGCGTGGGATAGGCTCTGGCCCCGCGTCTGGTTGGGGGTGAACAGCTCCCACCAGGTCGTCGCACCCTGGCTGATGAGGCGGCCATACTGCTCGCGGATCAGGTCCAGCGCCTGGCCAGTGTGCCCGGTCCGACCCAACGCCTCCAGCACCGAAAAGATACCCAGCGGCTCGACCACGGCCCAGCCCTGCTCGTCAAAGAATGGCGAAAGCTGGCGGATCAGGGCCTGGGCAGTGGATGCCCGGCGCTCTGGCGGGACAACGCCGTAGCGCAAGGCCCACGCCTGGGCGTGGGGTGCGGCCGGGACCAAGGCTCCGTCGAGGCGGCTGGCAGCGTAACAGCCCTCTTCTGGCAGAAAGAGGGTGGCGTTGATCGCCTGCTGGACGGCCAGGCTGTGGTCGTAGTAGCTTTGGGCCAGCCCGGCATCGCCCAGGGCGGTGGCCAGGTCGCCCATCTGCCGCAGCACAGCGGCGTACTGGGCGTTCAAGGCGGTGGATTGGCCGCTGCGGCTGCTGACCGCCGGCCAGTCTACAAGCGCCGACTGGGACCAGTGGGCCGGGGGCACGTTCAGCAGCCCCTCGGACCCTTCATAGGTTGCCAGGAAAGAGAGGAGCCGCTGGGCAGCTGGATAGAGTTCGGTCACCAGGGCCAAGTCGCCGCTCAGCGTCCAGTAGTCGTGTAACCCCTCGATCCAGCCCATCGCATAGTCCAGGACGATAGCCCCTTCTCCGTTGGGGGCCATAGCCGCCGGACGGCCATCGGCGTCAATGGCATCGGCCATCAGGCGCAGCCCCCGGCGAAACAGCACGAGGTCGCCGAAAGCGGCCCGGTTGACGTGGAAGGCAATCAGGGCATCACCCCACCACTGGCCGCGCTCGCGCCAGGGGGTATCGGTGTAGGCGTCGGTCATGTTGGGGCGCAATGTGTCAACACCGATCTGCCATATCCGGTTGAGCAGCGCATCCGGGGAATCGAACCAGCCACTCTGAGTGACCGGGTAGACCTCTTCCACCGCCCGGATGTTGTGCAGATAGACCGGCCCTGGGCCGTAGACCTGCAACAGCAGGTAGCGCCCCGATCGAGTGTCCAGGGTTGTCAGTTGGCGCGGTGTGCCATCTAGCACCCACGAATCCACCTGGCTCCACAGGTTGGATACCAGCGACCCGGGGTTGGGCAGGGGGCGGCCCTCGGTCAGCCGCTCATCCCAGCCGGCGTCCACGATAGTCCCGGCCGGCCCGTCAGCCTCCAGGCTCAGGCGGGCATGGAGGGTGCGGCCAAAGTCCAGCACCAGGTAGCGGGGTGTATTGCCGACGGGGATGGTCACCTCGGCACCGGTGGGCCATAGCGACACCTGGGGAGCGCCTGCGCCGCCGGCAACCGGGTTGGCCAGCAAGGTGCGTCGTCCGGGGTCGTGGACGGGCACAATGCCCGGGCTGCCGGCCAGTTGCAAGCCCTCCAGGCCGATGGCCAGAGTGCGGCCGCCGGGCCGGGTGCAGAGGAATTCTTGGCGCCAGGGCCAGGCCGTGGAGTAGGTGAACGGACTGAGGGCCGCGCAGGCTTCCTCGGCGGGAATGGTGACGGACAGGGTATGCGGCCCGGCGGCCAACGCCTGTTCGGCAACCAGAACGTCAGGGCGGCGGGGGTCGTTCAGGGGGACCCAGGTCAGGGCCGGCCTGCCATCCACGCGGATAGGGTGGGAATCCAGCGCCTCCAGACGGAGGGTCGTGGCGGCTGTGGCCGTTATCCACAATGTCTGGGTGATGGGTGGGCCGTTGCCGGTGGGATGCTCCAGATCGGCGAGATGCCAGCCTGGCGAAAGCAGGCCGCTTTCGACCAGGGCGACCGGCGCCTGTGGCACCTCTTCCGGCGGCGGGATGGTGCGCGCCGACAGGGCTGGGAACGGCGAAGGGGTTACCGTCTGAGCGTAGGGCCAGGCGCTGTCGTTGAAGGAGGGTTGCATCCAGTCGGCAGGCAGCCGGCGCAGGTCCAGCACCTCCATCGGGCCGATCAGGTCCAACTGAGAGATGGGGCCGGCGGCTGCGTCCCATGCCGGGGAGACGATCGCCTTCCAGTGGCTGCCGGTGGAGGTCACAGGTTGCCAGGTCGAGCCGGTCCAGCCGCGCAGGCTGGCCTGCAGCGCCGCCTGTGCCGATTCGGATCGCCGCGTATTGGGCGCGTACTGGACCAGGATGGCCACTGTGTGCGGACCGGAAGCCAGCCCGGTCAGGGTAAAGGTGTCGAATTCTTGCCGCACCCGTGAAAAGCGCGCTGGCCCGCGCCCCAACCATTCCCCATCCAGCCACACCTGGTAGCGTGTGTCGGCGATAATGGCCAGTTCCACGGGGTCCAATCCTGCCGGCAGGCTGAAGCGGTGGCGGAAGAGGGCTACTGTCCCCTCCCCTGCTTGCCCGGCAGCCCAGATGGGCGCTCCGGCCAAAAGCGGCTGGGCCAGGGCAACCGGGGCTGGACCGGGCAGGATGTTCAACACGATGAGGGCCAGCAAAGCCAGCGAAAGCCAGGGCCTGCCAGGATGCGCCAGATCGTTGTTGCGGTGTACTGCTGCCAGAGCCACCGGTTGACAGAACCGGCGTAGATATGCTACAATGGCCGGGAAACTTGTGCGAGGTGAGAACTGTGTGTCATAGACAGCGTGCCATGATTTTGCCATTCCTGGTGCTCCTGCTCGTGATGGTTTTGCCCTGGTCGGCTCTATCGGCTGATGACCTGGTGGTGGTGTGTTTGCCCTTTGTCGCACGCAACCACTCCTGGGAAACGCCATTTGGGACTGAGAGCAATCCTCCGCTGACCGGCACATTGTTGCAGCGAGCCGACGAGTTGGGTGTTACCTGGGCGCGTTTTAATCGCCGGAGCTTTAGCTGGCGCCAGGTCCAGCCGACCGAAGGCGGTTCCTATGATTGGTCGGCATTGAGCACGTTCGAAGAAGAGCTCCGCGCCGCCCGCCAGGCCGGCATCACGCCCATTGTTGTGATGCAGCACAGCCCCAGGTGGGCAACGATCAACGACCCCTTTGAGACCGACTGCGGGGCTATCCGCCCGGACAAGTTGGGGGCCTTTGCTGCTTTTATGCAGGCGGCGGTCAGTCGCTACAGCCAACCCGAGTTCAACGTGCACTATTGGGAGCTGTTTAACGAACCCGATGTGGACCCAACGTTGGTCCGGGCCGACTCGGTGTTTGGTTGCTGGGGCGACATTGACGATCCCTATTATGGCGGGCAGCAGTATGGAGAGATGCTGAAGGTGGTCACCCCGGCCATCAAGGCCATAGATCCGGGAGCCAAGGTGGTGTTCGGCGGCCTGCTGCTGGCCAGGCCTGAGCCCAAGCCCGGCGAAGGCCATCCGGAGCTTTTCCTGGAAGGGGCTCTGTCTGTTGGTGCCGGCCCCTATTTCGATATTCTGGCTTATCACGCGTATCCCTCATACATCGGCCCCGAGTGGGGCGACCATGATCTGATCCCCGTCCCCTAGCAATCGTGGGGAGGGTGGACCCTGGGCAAAGCCCGTTTCCTCCGGCAGTCTATGGCCAAATATGGAATTGACAAGCCGCTCTGGCTGGACGAAACGGCGCTGGCTTGTAACGAGGCCTACTATGCCTGTAACCCCCCAGACCCGGGATTTTTTGAAGCCCAGGCCGATTATCTGGTCCGCACCTTTACCCGGGCGCGGAGCGAAAAGGTCCAGGGCTTTATCTGGTACACGCTCAACGGGCCGGGCTGGCGGAACACCGGCCTGTTGGATGGCGCCTACAATCCCCGCCCCGCCTACCGGGCGTACCAGAATCTGATCGCCCGCCAAAACTATAGCAACTTTGAGGCGGCGGTGAACTATGGTTCGGATGTCGAGGCCTATAGCTTTCTCCAGCAGCATAAGCGCGTGCACGTTCTGTGGTCCACCGATGCTGTGACAGATACCGTCACCGTGGCCCAATCGCAATTCCTGGCCGCCTATGACCGGGATGGCGCTCCTCTGACGCCGACGCCGGTGGGCAGCGATTATCAGTTCCAGGTGGGTTTTAGCCCTATCTATTTGGAGCTGCGCAAATAAAATCGCCGGTTGACCCTGCACCTGTCCTTCCTCTAGGCATAGTAGTAATAGGGGAGGATCACGGTCCACAGGGCAATGGCGTCCAACGCTGCCAGGCTCAGCAGACCCAGCCAGGCGGCCCATCCGCGCCAGCGGTGAGGCATGAGTTCGGCCAGCCCGGCGCACAGGAGCGCCGCTGTGGGTACAATGGCCGGGGCGGCGTACCGCGCCGAGGGCCAAAACAGATGCCTGGTGACGAACAAGGGGTGCACACGCAGCATCGTCCCTCCCCAGCTCACCAGCAGGGTGACGGCCAACATTCCCCAGAGGCAGCGTTTCCAGGACGCCGCCTGGTGGCGGGTTTTAAGGCGGCGCACTATGGCCAGGCCACCGCCGCCAATGCCCAGGGCGGTGATCAAGCCCAGAGGATAGAACCAGGCAGAGGGCAGGCTCAGGTGGCCCCAGCCGAATTTCCCCCAGAAACTTTGGAACAAGATCTGCAACTCTGGGCCATACACCCAACCGGTCCGGGACCATTCGCCCAGCGAGTGCATGACATGCACAACAGGCTGCCGGTACAGGCTTTGGTTGCCCGGCCAGGCCCGCAGGCCAGCCCAGATCCTCTCTGCTGACCCGTTCTGCAACAGGTTGGTGATCGACTGGTCGCCCCACTGCCCCGTTGTAGCCCCGGCCGTTTGGAACCGGGGAGCGATGTGCAGCGGCATCTCGCCATCCACCAGCACCATGCCGTCTGCTTGCAGCGTTTGGGCAGCGGTCGGACGCTGGGGCAGGATAATGGATGCGGCCACGCCGGCCGCATCAGCGCTGAGGGTGGTGGTAAAGGCGTAGAATTGCCACTCGCTCGTGACTTCGACCCGGTGCCAGGCCTCGGTCCGGCCATCATCCAGGCTCAGGACGGCGATGCCCCCTGCCCCTGCGGGTACCCTGAGCCACGCTCCCAACGTTACGGTGTGCCCCTTTAACGCTTGTGCCTTTGACTGGCTCACCTCCTGAAAGAGAACGCGGGGATGTTCCTGGCCGGTAGCTGACAGTGCTAGAGCCGAACCACCCAGCGGAGCCTGGGTCGCTACGCGGTTGGGGGCTGCGGGTTGATCGGTGCCATACCAGTGGGCGGCATGCCGGCCCCAGGTGCCAAGTGCTGCCATAGCCAGCGGGATCAGTAGCGCCAGCCCGCGCCATAGCCAACGGCGGTATGTCTGGGGCAGGTACCCCACGCCCAGGGTCAGGAGAATTGCCGCTGCTGCGGTGCTGGCCGTATTTTTGATGGCGAAACAAGCTGCTGCCAGGATCGCCACGGCACCGATTCGCCCCAGCGACGGCCCTTTCCGAACCAGCCGGGCGCCGGCCCACAACAGGGCCGAAACCGCTGCTGCCGCGCCGGCATCGTTGGTCACGGCGCTCATCAGGTCGGTGAAGGGGGGCAGCAAGGCTATGAATGTGGCTACGGTCGCCGGCAACCACGGCCGCCGGGGAAAGGCCTCGGCTACAAGCCCATATGCCGTGGCAACGACAACCAGATAGAGCAGCACCGACCCCAGGCGGGCCAGGTACAACTGTGTCTCCACCTCCTGGTGCGCCACCAGCAGTTGGGGCATTGCCAGCAGCAGGTAGTAGAGCGGCGGGTGCTCCAGCTCGCTGATGCCGATGTAGGGTTGTTCCTCGGACCAAAAATCGAGGACAGGGCTTCCCAGATCTTTCCAAAAGCCGGCGGCTTGCATGGAAGAGGCGATCTCGCGCTGCATCTCCAGGTCATAGTCCCCCGGTCTCGGGAGACGGCCCCGCTCGGCGATGAGGCGCACATACTCAAAATGGGTCGGTTCATCATAGTGCTGCCAGGGGGGGATGATGGCCAGGTAGAGGAGGCCACGGATCAGCGTCAAGGCCAGGATCAAAAGCAGGAGCCATCGTCGTCGGGGCGAAGGCTCCAGAGGGCGTGGAAAGGAATGGGTGGGGGTTATTCCTGTCAATAGGCTCCCTTGCCCTTCAGTACCGCCCCCACGGTCCGCCATAAAATCTGAATGTCAAGCAGGAGGGAGTAGTTCTGGATATAAAACAGGTCCTCGTCGGTATAGAGATGCATCGGCTTGTCGCTACGGCCGTTCACCTGCCACCAGCCGGTGATGCCCTGCGGCACAGAGAATCGCTGCCACTGCCAGGGTTCATATCGTTCCACCAACCAGGGCAGCTCTGGCCGCGGGCCCACCAGGCTCATTTCCCCCTTGAGGACGTTGATGAGCTGGGGAAGCTCGTCCAGGCTGGTGCGGCGGATAAACCTGCCCACCCGGGTCACCCGCGGGTCATCCGGGAATTTGTAGGTGATCTGTCCATCCTGGCTCACGCGGACAGCTTTGGCCTGGTGATCTTCTGCATCTTGGACCATCGAACGGAACTTGTACATCCAAAAGATCTTGCCGTTTTCCCCGACCCGTTTCTGCTTAAAGATGATGGGGCCTGGCGAGTCGAGCCGAATGGCGAGGGCGACCAGCAGCAAGACGGGGGAGATCAGGACCAGGGTGATGCCGCCGACAATCAGGTCAAAGGCCCGCTTGATTAGCCGCTCGGTGGGTTCTAGCGTTGGTTGTCGCAGGGTGATCATCGGCACGCCGGCAAACTCTTCGGCCGCTGTGCGAAACAGTGCGGTTTTGATGTGATCGGGCACAATCCGAATCCGGGCCGGCACTGCTTTCAGACTATCCAGCAGGCAGAAAAAGCGGTCGTAGGCGTGGGTGGGGAGGGCGACCACAACCTCTTTGATTTTCTCCGATTCGACGATGTGGGCTACCTCTTCGAGCCGGCCCAATACCGGATAGCCTTCTACCTGTGTGCCGGGTGGTACATCGTCGTCCAAAAAGCCCACCAGTTCCAGCCCGCTCCAGCCGTGGCGTTTGATCATGCGTACGGTATCGCAACCGGCCGGCCCGGTGCCGACGATCAGCACTCGCCGCCGGGTATAGCGCGGTTTGTTGAATAGCCTCAAGCCAAGCCGGATCACAAGCTTGCAGCCGATCAACAGGGCCAGGTCCAGGGCGTAGAAGGTGAGGATCAACAGTCGCGGAACTTGGAGGGGAATGAAAAAGAGTATGCTGGCCAGGGCAAGGGTGGCCAGTGTAATGGTAGTGAATAAGGCTTGGGCTTCGTCCACGGCGCGGCGGTCGGACGAGGAATAGATAGACGAAAGCAGCAGGGTGATGCTCCAGACCGCAGCGACCAGCAGGTATAGGATTGGGGGGAACCGTGCCTGACTATCTATGGCCGAGGTGGCAAATGGCAGCGATGGGCTTATCGCGCAGGCCAGGAACAAGGCCAACTCTGTAAGAGCGATGTCCAATACAAAATACAAGACAATCAGGCCGGCCTTGGACCGCTCTGTCATACTCTTCTCCTCTCTCCCGTCGCCCAAGTGCTGCTGGGGCAAGGTGACGGTGTTTCCTCCTGATTCCCATTATACCCGATTTTGCCCGGAAAGGCAAAAAGGAAAAGATATCGTTTAGCCTTGTGATAGGGGTGCTTTCGCTACCGATGTTTGTCCTGCCACGGCTGCTGTGTTATAATCAGCCCATGTTTGTTACAGGACACATTGCCGCTTCGCTCCTGGTTTCCCGAGGATGGGACCTCAAGGTCAGGTGGGTTGTGACTGCCGGCCTCTTTCCCGACGTGGTAGACAAAACGTGCCGCCACGTGCTGCACCTGGTGCCCACCGGCCGCCTGCCATCCCATACGCTTTTGGGATTGGGGTTGACGACAGCCACCGTCTATTTGCTGGGCCGGCGGCGGGGCTGCGCCGGCCCTTGGGTTTTGGCCTGGGTGGTAGGTTATGCTCTGCACCTGGCTTGTGACGTGGCGACCCTCGTGCCGCTGCTGTGGCCCTTTTTCTCGTACCACTGGCCGGCCTACAACCCGATGTACAATTTCTGGCGCCCCCAGCGGCCGATCGAGGTGGCCAGCCTGGTGTTGGAGGGGGTGCTAGTAGCCCTGGCGCTATGGGTCGAAATCCGTCGCTATCGGCGGGCGAGAACCCCTATCGCACCACAATATTGACCAGCCGGCCGGGCACGACGATCACGTTGACGATCTGTTTGCCTTCGGTGTGGCGCATCGCCCCCTCGGTTTGCAGGGCCAGCGAGCGGGCGGTCTCTTCGTCCACATCCGCCGGCACCTCGATCCGGTCGCGCACCTTGCCGTTGACCTGTACCGGCAGGGTGATCGTCTCTTCGGCGGCGACCGCCTCGTCCCACGAGGGCCAGGCTTGTTGATGGATCGAGTAAGGCCGCCCGATCCGTGCCCACAGCTCCTCGGCGATGTGCGGGCAGGCGGGGGCCAGCAGCAGCAGCAGCGCCTCCACCGCTTCATCCCAGGCCGGTGTGCCGTAGAGGGGCGACTCTTTGGCTTTGAGCAGGGCGTTGTTCAGCTCCATCAGGTTGGCGATATAGGTGTTAAAGCTGAACGCCTCCATGTCGCGGGTGCCTTTGCGGATCGCCTGGTGAACCTTGCGGCGCAGGTCGCGGACCGCCTTTTCGCCGGGCGGAGCATCGTGATCCGGGCCCGGTTCCAGCACGCAATCCCACACGCGGTTCAGGAAGCGTGCTACCCCCTCTATGCCTTGCGAATCCCACGGCCCTCCCTGGTCCCAGCGCCAGCCGAACATCAGATAGCCGCGCACCGTATCGGTCCCATAGCGGGCTACCAGGTCGTCGGGGGCGATGACATTGCCCCGGCTCTTGGACATCTTTTCGCCATCCTCGCCCAGGATGGTGCCCTGGTTGCGCAGCACGATCATCGGCTCGTCCAGGGCGACGATGCCCAGGTCGCGCAGCACCTTGGTGAAAAAGCGGGTGTAGATGAGGTGCATCGTGGCGTGTTCGATGCCGCCGGTATAGACATCCACCGGCAACCAGTAGGCTGCTTCCGCAGGATCAATGGGCGTCGAATCGGCGTGGGCCGGCTCATCGGCGCGGTAGTAGGGGCTAAGGTAGGCGTACTGGTACCAGGATGAACACATAAAGGTGTCCATGGTATCGGTCTCGCGTTGGGCCGGGCCGCCACATTTGGGACAGGTGGTATTCAAAAACTTTTCGTGGAACTTTAGGGCGTTCTCCCCTGAACGGGGGATGACGGCATCCTCGGGCAGCAACACCGGCAGGTCTTCGTAGGGCACCGGCACCGTACCGCACCGCTCGCAATAGACGATAGGGATCGGGGCGCCCCAGTAGCGTTGCCGGCTGATGAGCCAGTCGTGCAGGCGATAGTTGATTTTGAACTCCCCCTTGCCCGTTTCGGCCAGCCAGGCGGTGACCTTTTGTTTGGCCACATCGCCCGGCGTGCCGCTGAATGCGCCAGAGTTGATCATGGTCCCATATTCGGCATGAAAGAGCACGTCGCGGTAAAAGGGCTGGCCCCACAACATCTCCATCGTCGTGCGGCAGGTACGGACATTCGGTTCCAGCTCCTGGCAGCGGGCCAGGATCTGCCGGTCGGCGGCTTCCGAAGCGAATTCGACGACGTCATCCTCGAACACGAACAACCACCGCCCGCCGACCACCTCTACCCAGAAGCCGGGCTTCAGGTAGTGCTGCACCAGCTCGACATAACGATTGGCCTGGTCGGCTGACATGGTTACATACAGGTGGCCGCCTTCCTCGTGGAAGCAGAAGCCGGCCTGGCCCAGCGCCTGGGAGAAGCCTTCCTCCATCGATCCGGCCAGGACGAAGCTTTTGGTTTTGCCGTCAGGTCGGTCTATCACCGGGATGATGCTCAGCCCGAATTTGAGGGCGAACTGAAAGTCCCGTTCGTCGTGAGCCGGCACGGCCATGATCGCCCCGGTGCCGTAGGTCATCATGACATAATCGGCGATCCAGATGGGGATGCGTGCTCCGTTGACCGGGTTGATGGCATAGGCGCCGATGAACACGCCGGTTTTCTCTTTTTCTGTGCTGAGCCGCTCGATCTCGGTCTGGCGGCCGGCCTGGGTGACGTAGGCCTCTACCTCGGCGCGCAAGTCGGGCGTGGTCAGCTTTTCGACCAGGGGGTGTTCTGGGGCCAGGACCATGAAGGTAGCGCCCCACAGCGTGTCGGGCCGGGTGGTAAAGACGACAATCTCGTCCCCCTGCTCCGAGTAAAAGATGACATTAGCCCCTTCGCTGCGGCCAATCCAGTTGGTCTGCATCGTGACCACTCGCTCTGGCCAGTCAATCTTGCTGAAATCGAGCAGCTCTTCGGCATAGTTGGTGATGCGGAAGAACCACTGTTCCAGGTTTTTGCGGATGACCGGTGTGCCGCAGCGCTCGCAGTGGCGGTCTTCGCCCCACACCTGCTCGCGGGCCAGGGTGGTGTTGCAGTGGGGGCAAAAGTCCACCGGAGCAAAAGCCTTGTAGGCGATGCCCGCCTCGTAAAACTTGAGAAAGAACCACTGCGTCCAGCGGTAGTAGCCGGGCAGGCAGGAGATGGCTTCCCGCTCCCAGTCGAACATGGCTCCCATGCTGCGAAGCTGGCGGCGCATCTTTTCGATATTGGACATGGTCCAGGTGTGGGGATGGATGCCCCGCTGGATGGCGGCGTTTTCGGCCGGCAGGCCAAAGGCGTCAAAGCCCATAGGGAACAGGACGTTGTAGCCGCGCATCCGCATAAAGCGGGCCCGCGCATCGCTGGGCGCCATTGCGTACCAGTGGCCGATGTGCAGGTCGCCGCTGGGGTAGGGCAGCATGGTCAAGGCGTAATGTTTGGGTTTAGCAGGGTCAATCGTTGAGCGGTAAAGGCCGTCGGCCTCCCAGCGAGCCTGCCACCGGGGTTCGATCTGTTGCGGGATATATTTGTCGGCCATTTTTCCTCCTACTTTGTGAACTGGTCCAGCCTTCAAGACTGGACCAGCCTCTCTGCGTCCAACCGTTTGGGCCAGACCGGTTGCAGGCCGGTCCGGTCTGCCGCATTTTACACCAGAATGATTGGGCCGTCAACTCGGCGAGGCAGGGCCAGCCTGTAAAAAGTCGGTGGCGATGCGGTTGAATTCGTCTGGCTTGAAGCGCATGGGATGGTGTCCGCCCCAGGGAGGCACGCCCTCTTGTTCCGTCACGCCGGCGATGACCTCCACGCGGCAGTTGGGGATGGCTGCGCCGAACCAGGCAGCGTTGGCCAGGGGAATGACCGAGTCATCTTCGCCCCAAACGACCAGCGTTGGGCAGGCGATCTGCTCCAGCTCTTCCTCGGCAAAGTGGCCTGCCCCGGCGCTATCCACCAGCAGGAGGCGTTCCACGCGATCCGGGGCCATCAGTGCCATTTCGATGGCGATCATTCCCCCCCACGACACGCCGCCGACCACCGCCGACTGCAGCCCTTCGGCGTCCATCAGCTGGAGCAGGGCCTGGGCCTGTTGCCGGTGGTCCAACCGTTCGCCGCCCGACCGGCCGTAGCCCAAAAGGTCCAGCGCATAGACGGTAAAGCCAGCCTGGGCCAGCGTTGTGATGTTGTGCTCCCACACCTGCCAGGTGCTATCCGGGTGATAGCCGTGGGCCAGCAGGAGGGCCGGACCGCTGCCCTCCACGTTGGCGTAGATCAGCCCCCGTTTGGTCATGATGATCTTGTCCATTGTCCCTTCTCCTGGTAAGGCAAACCCCCTTCGCCTGAGACGAAGGGGGTTTTTCAGCACCCTCTCTTCAGGTGGACCCGGAGGGACTTGAACCCTCGACCTTCTCAATGCCATTGAGACGCGCTCCCGAGCTGCGCTACGGGCCCTCGATAATTACTGACTTAAGGTCCGCTGGTGGAGCTGAGGGGATTCGAACCCCTGACCTCATCAGTGCGATTGATGCGCTCTCCCAACTGAGCTACAGCCCCCCGCACCTTGTACTGATACACAGTATACCTCAGAACGATCCAATTGTCAAAAAGATCGGGTGGCAAGGACCGGATCGGTTTGATCAGGTGGAAAAAGGGGCACCCTTTCGATTTTGGGTTGAGAGCCATTTGTGATATACTGGTTGGTGTCAAGAGATTCTGGTAAAAGGGAGTAGCATCATGCGCCTGCAACTGCAACGTCTGGAAGTTGGCCCCTGGCCGATGAACTGCTACCTGGTGCGCTGTCTGGCGACCGGCCAGGTGGCCGTTGTGGACCCCGGCGATGATGCCCCGGCCATCCTGGCTGCGGTGGGAGGGGCGGCGGTGTGCTGTATCCTGCTGACCCACGCCCATCCTGACCACGTGGGTGCGTTGGAGGTTGTGCGGCAGGCCACGGGGAGTCCGGTGGGCCTCCATCCGGCCGATGCCCAGGCCTTTGGCGTGGCAGGCGACTTGCCGTTGTTGGATGGCATGGAAGTGGAGGTGGGGCGCGGGCGTATCCTGGTCGTCCATGTGCCGGGGCATACACCCGGCAGTGTGTGCTTGCGGCTCGACGGTCAGGCTATTGTGGGCGACGTCATCTTTCCCGGCGGGCCGGGCTATACCGACTCGCCCCAGGCTCTGGCCGAGTCGGTAGCGTCGCTGGCCCGGACCATTTTCACCTGGCCGGATGCCACCGAACTTTATCCCGGCCACGGGCTCCACACCACCGTCGGCGCAGAACGCGCTTCTTTTGAGCGTTTCATTGCTTCTGATCACCCGCCTGATCTGTGTGGTGATGTGACCTGGCGTTGAGCTGAGGCCCCTGATCCGGGTTTTACCCCAAAGCGACAGGGGATAGGGCGCAGACACATGTTGCGCCGGTGTGGTTGCCTTGCACAATCGGCGAAATAGAGTATACTATCAGCACCTGAGCAATTGCCACTCTGGCATGTGCGTGGTGTAGGCTGCTCTGACCAGGCTGGGGCCGGATGGAGGGGCCGTAGCAGGCCGCAGACAGGAGGGGGAGATGATCGGCCGGGTTGTCAAAGGCAAATACAAGATCTATGACGAGCTGGGGGCCGGCGGGTTTGCCACTGTCTACCTGGGCCGGAATATGGATACCAACGAGATCGTGGCCATCAAAGTGCTCAGCCAGCAATATACCCGCGAGCCCCGCTACGTCGAGCGATTTCGGCGCGAGGCAAGGCTGGCCGAGCGTCTCAGACACCCCAATATCGTCCGCGTCCTGGATCATGGCGTTGAAGATGGCCTGCACTTTCTGGTCATGGAGTTTGTTGAGGGCCTGACCCTAAACGAAGTCATTGCGCGCAAGGGGCGGCTATCGGTTGAGGAGGCCATCTCTTACACCGAACAGATCTGCGCCGGATTGCAAGCTGCCTGCCAGGCTGGGGTGGTTCACCGCGATATCAAACCGGCCAATCTGATGATTACCCCTGGCGGTCGGGTCAAGATCATGGACTTTGGCATCGCCCGCATGGAATCGCAGGCGGGCTTGACGCAGAGCGGGATGTTCATGGGCACCCCGCGCTACATCTCGCCGGAAATGGCGCGTGGTGCCGAGACCGACATCCGTTCTGACCTGTATGCCGTGGGCCTGGTCCTGTACGAGATGCTCACCGGCCGGCCGGCCTTTGATGCCGAGAATTCATGGGCTGTGCTTCGCTTGCAGCTCGAGAGTGATCCGCCTCCCATCAGCCAGATGCGCCCTGACGTGCCGCTTTGGCTGGAAGCGATCGTCTTCCGGGCCATTGCCAAAGACCCGGCCCGGCGCTTCCAGATGCCGGTCGAGATGCTGGCCGCTCTCCAGTCGCAAACCGCTATCCCGGCCGGCGTGACAACGGCAGCCGTGCCTCTGCCGCAATCCGATGCCACCCTTGTTGCGCCGGCCCTGAAAGCGCGGCGGGCACCCACAGGTCTGATCATCGGCCTGGCCGGCGTGGCAGCGCTGGTGGTCGTGGCCCTGGTCATCTTTCTTCTTGGTGGAAAGCAGGGGCAGGGTACGCCAACGCCAGAGGCGACCCAGGTTGTCGTCGTGGCACCGTCTGACACGCCAACTGTGGCACCGACCAACACCCCGCTTATCATTGTCGTGACCAGCACCCCGACCGATACCGAGACGCCTTCCCCCACCCCTCCGGCCACCGACACGCCGTTGCCTACCGAAACACTGCGGCCAACCGCCACCGAAGCCCCGCAGCCCACCGACACGCCTGCTCCTGAACCAACCGCCATTCCACCAACGCCGACGGCGACCAGCCCCGTCAAGCCGACGGCGGGCAGTGAGGGGGGCGGTAGCCGGCCAGCCTCTCCCGGCCCCATCACCGACTTGGAGCAGTTCGGCACCTGGAAGCGAGGCGATCAGCCCAACGGCACCTTCACCCAGTCGTCCGAACAGGTCCACAGTGGTTCGTATGCCGGCAAGCTGGCGTACAACTTTTCCTCGGCCGACAGCGACTTTGTGGTGTTCTTGCAAACCCACAGGTTGGGCGGGCGGCCCAATCAGATCGGCGCCTGGGTGTACGGCGATGGCAGCAAGCACTACCTCAACGTCTGGGTCCGGGATGCCGCCGGCGAGACGTGGCAGTTCCCCCTGGGGCAGGTCAAGCACACCGGCTGGCAGCAGATGGTCGCCTGGCTGGACCCGGCAGCTCCCTGGCCGGCCGGGCACATAGAGGGGCCGGCCAACGGCGTGATGGAGTATCCCCTTGACTTTCGCGGCCTGGTGTTGGACGACATTCCCGACAGTTTCATCGGCAGCGGGGTGATCTATGTGGATGACCTGCGCTGTGCCGAGGCCGAAGCACCCCCGCCTGTTGCCACACCGGCGCCGACCGGGCAGGCCGGTCTGCCGCAGCCCACCGCTGCTCCGCTGCCGACGATCGGCGGGCGGATCGCCTTTAGCGCCGGGGGAATGCTGCACATCGTCAATGCGGCCACAGGGCAGGATACCGTCGCGCCCATCCCCAACATGCGCCAACCCGACTTTCGCGCCGATGGCCAGCTCATCATCGCCAACGGTGAGGGTGGGGGCCGCGATAGCCTGTGGACCATTGACGCCAGGACGGGGGGCTTTGTCCGCGAGCAGAGCCCCTTCACCAACGATTTCCGCCCCTTCTGGTCCCCGGACGGCACGCAGATCGTCTACGACTCGTTGCACCAGGGTATGGGCAATTATATTCTGTACAAGAATGTTCTGGATAGCAAGCGCGATGAATTCCTGGCCGTGGGAAGCATGGCTGTCATCGGCACCTCGCCGGTGTGGATGCATGACGATTGGATCGCCTTTACCGGCTGCGATTATTGGCTGCCCTCCGAGCGGGGGGGTGGTTCCAAGTGTGGCATCTACCGCATGCCCAGCTGGGGAGGGCAGCCGGCCCTGGTCAAATCGGGCGACCTGACCATGCGTGCCACCGACAACCACGGCGGTCAGCTTCTTTTCATGAGCCAGGAGAGCGGCAACTGGGAGGTATACATCATTCCCAGCCAGGGTGGAACGGCACGGAACCTGTCGGACAGCCCGAGCTCGCAGGACGGCCTGGGCACCTTTTCGCCCGACGGCAGGCTGGTGGCTTTTGTCTCCAACCGGGGCGGTGGTTGGGCGGTGTGGGTGGTCAAACCCGATGGCTCTGCCCCGACCAAGCTGTTCAACCTGCCGGCGCCGCTGACCGGCACCTGGACCGAGGAGCACATCTCCTGGGGGCCGTAGAAATTGCTCAAGAGACGATACTCGAATGACCATTACCATCCTGGGGCTGGGTCCTGGCAACCCGGCCCATCTGACCCGCCAGGCATGGGACCTGCTCGTCGCCGCCGACGAGGTATACCTGCGCACCGCCCACCATCCCACCGTCGCTGCCCTGCCGGCCCACCTGACCCTTCACAGTTTTGACAACCTGTACGAGACGGTGGATGACTTTGCCACCCTGTACGAGGCGATCGCCGGGGAGGTGATAGCTCTGGGGCGTCGGCCGCAGGGGGTGCTCTATGCCGTTCCGGGCCACCCCCTGGTGGGTGAGTCGTCGGTGCAGCACATTTTGGTCCGCGCCCGTGAGGAGGGCTTGCCGGTGCGCCTGGTGGAGGGGCTGAGCTTCATCGAACCGGTGCTCAGTTTGTTGGGGATAGACGGCCTGGCCGGCTTGCAACTGGCCGACGCTACCGACCTGGCTGCTGCTCATCATCCGGCCCTTGACCCTGACCGCCCGGCGATCATCGGCCAGCTCTACAGCCGGCGGCTGGCCGGCGAGCTCAAGCTGACGCTAATGAACGCCTATCCCGACGACCACCCGGTCACCCTGGTGCAGGCAGCCGGCACCGAGGCAGAGACAAAGGTAACCGTCCCTCTTTACGACCTGGATCGCAACCAGGGGGTGGACCACCTGACGACGCTCTATGTGCCGCCCCTGCCGGGCGTCGGCAGCCTGTCGGCTTTTCAGCAGACGATCGCCCGGCTGCGCGCCCCTGATGGCTGCCCCTGGGACCGCGAGCAGACCCATCAGACCCTGCGCACCAATCTGTTGGAGGAGGCGTATGAGGTCCTGGCTGCCCTGGATGTTGATGATGATGCCAGATTGTGCGAGGAGCTGGGTGACCTGCTGCTCCAGATAGCCCTGCACGTTCAGATTGCCACCGAAGAGGGGGCATTTCGCTTTGCCGACGTCATCGGCCGGATTGATGCCAAGCTCAAGCGCCGTCACCCTCACGTCTTTGGCGATGTGCAGGTGCGGGATGCGGCCGAAGTGCTGCGCAACTGGGAGGCGATCAAGGCCGACGAGCGTGCCGGGCAGGGACATGCCCATCGCTCCCGCCTGGAAGGGGTGCCGGTTATCCTGCCGGCCCTGGCCCGTGCCCAGGAGTTGGGCGACCGGGCCGCCCGTGCCGGCTTTGACTGGCCGGACCTGGCAGGGGTGCTCGACAAGCTGAGCGAGGAGGTCGCCGAGCTGCAAGCTGCCGGTGACCGGTCGGCGCGCGAGCGGGAGTTTGGCGACCTGCTGTTCACGTTGACCAACATCGCCCGCTGGTTGGGCGTGGACGCCGAGAGTGCCTTGCGCGGTGCCTGTGACCGCTTTACCCAACGCTATACCGCGATGGAGCAGGCCGCCCACAGCCGGGGGGCCGACCTGGTCAACCTGTCGCCATCCGAACAGGATGCATTGTGGGAAAAAGCCAAGCGGGCGGGATAGGCCAGCCGTAGAGGGGGGCGGCTGATTTGACAAATCTGCGATTTTGGTTTACAATCTGGGCAACCAATCGGATTTTACACTGTAGCCCTTATTGCCGGTCGCGTTTCCAAGGCTTTGGCTTCTTTGTCAGGGCAGAAAGGACCTGCAGACCTGATGCTATCATTGGCACCGAATGGGGAACGTCGCACTAAAGAGAGCATGGGAGACAAGGTTTGATAGCTATGGATCGCTGGTACGCGCTCTATACCAAGCCAAAGAAGGAGTATCAGGTCAACACCTATCTACAGGGTCAGGGGTTTGAAACCTACCTGCCCACCGTTCGACGGAAGGTCAACCGCCGCGACCGGCCCGAGCGGATGGTCTATTTTCCGTGCTATCTTTTTGCCCGCTTTGATTTCAGTGCGGTTCCCCTCTCTTCTATCGGCTGGATGCCTGGTGTGCGGCGCATTGTCAGCGCCGGCGATCAGCCGGTGGTGGTGGCTGACGAAATCGTTGCCTTGATCCGCCGCCGCCTGGAGGGCATTCAGGAAGTGGGCTATGGTGATTTGCGATCGGGCGATCGGGTGCGGATCACCTCTGGCCCCTTGCGGGACCTGGAAGCTATCTTTGACCAGCCACTGTCGGCATCGGACCGGGTGCGTGTTCTGTTGGATGTGATGGGCCGCATGACGCCGGTCGAGATCGATCGGGCACTGATCACGCGGCTCTAACAGCTTGTCGAAGAGACAGCGGACCGGGCATCTATGCCTGGCGATCTTGCGGAAATACGTTGAACCGGTGGCATAGAAGCCCCCGTGCTACATTTCTGAATCAGCCAATAGCCTGTTGGCAAAGGTCGGTACGAGGCTCAGAGGAACAGGGGCAAGGCCTGTACGGTTTGAATCCGACAAAACCGGCTAAAGCCTTTACCCTGCTTTAGCTCCTTGCCAGGCCGCCTGTGCAGTTCTGGTGGCCGGTTGTCAAACCTGTCCGATCTGACGCAATAAGAGATGTGTCAGATCGGCGGAGCCTGCCCGAGTTGTGGCATTGAAAAGCGGAGGAGAACCTTGAAAGTATTGGTAACAGGAGGCGCCGGTTTCATCGGCAGCAACCTGGCCCATCGTTTGATCGGAGAGGGCCACCAGGTAATGGTCTATGATGACCTGTCGCGGCAGGGTTCAGAGAAGAATGTGGCCTGGCTGCGGGAGGAGTGGGGAGATCGCTGGGCGCTGTTGCAGGCCGATGTGCGGGACTTTGAGATTCTACGGCAGGCAGCGGCCGACGCCGATGTCATCTATCACCTGGCCTCGCAGGTGGCGGTGACCACCTCGGTGCAAAACCCGCGTCACGATTTTGAGGTGAATGCTCTGGGGACCTTTAATGTCCTGGAAGCAGCGCGGCTCTCGGCCCGCCGGCCCATTGTGCTTTATGCCTCGACCAACAAGGTGTACGGTGGCATGGAGGATGTGGCTGTCATCGAGGCCAAGACCGGCTATGCCTATCGGGACTATCCGTATGGCATCCCGGAGACCTTTCCTTTGGACCTGCACTCGCCCTATGGGTGTAGCAAGGGGGCCGGCGATCAATATGTGCGCGACTATGCCCGCATCTATGGTTTGCCGACGGTGGTTTTTCGCCAGAGCTGCATCTATGGGCCCCGGCAAATGGGGTGTGAGGATCAGGGCTGGGTGGCCTGGTTTATTATTGCCGCTGCGACCGGTCGGCCGATCACCATCTATGGCGATGGCAAGCAGGTGCGCGATGTCCTGTGGGTGGACGATCTGTTGGACCTGTATCAGGTGGCGGTGGAGCGGATTGACCTCGCCGCCGGGCAGGTTTACAACGTGGGGGGCGGGCCGCAGAACAGCCTGGCCGTGTGGGTCGAGCTGGGACCGATGCTGGAGGCGGTGATCGGCCACAAGATCCCTGTGACCTATGGCGATTGGCGGCCTGGCGATCAACGCATCTTTGTGGCCGACATCCGCAAGGCCGAGCGCGAGCTGGGCTGGCGGCCCAGGGTGGGCAAGGAAGAAGGAATCCGCCGGCTGTACGAGTGGGTGGTGGCCAACCGCTCCTTGTTTGTCTGAAGGGGGAGACGTGGAAAAGCAGCAGATCAAACAGCTTATTCGCCAGGAGCTGCCGGCGATTTTGCAGCAAGATCCAGAGATGCACGCGTTTATCCTGGACCTGTCGCGTGCTCATTTTGCCGACAAAGCTGAGACAGAAAGTCGCTTTGATCGCCTGCTTGAGGAGCTGCGCCGGGAGCGGGAGGAACAGAGCAGGCGCTGGGAAGCTCAAGAGAAAAGGTGGGAAGCCCAAGAGAAAAAATGGGAAGCTCAAGAGAAAAGGTGGGAAGCCCAAGAGAAAAAATGGGAAGATCAAGAGGAAAAATGGGAAGCCCAAGAGAAAAGGTGGGAAGCCCAAGAGAAAAAGTGGGCAGAGAACCAGGCGGTTATCACTCAGCTTTTGCAGTCGGTCCGAGATCTGGCACGCCGGCATGACAGTGCCATTGGTGCCTTGGGGGCGCGGTGGGGCTTGTATTCGGAGGCTTCGTTCCGGAATGCACTGAAAGGCATCCTGGAAGAGTTTTTCCAGATCGAGGTGTTGAACATTACCGAATATGATGACGAGGGAGAGGTCTTTGGCCGGCCCGATCAGGTTGAGCTGGACATTATTATCAAAGATGGTCTGTTGCTCATCTGTGAAATCAAGTCGTCTGTGAGCAAGTCAGAAATGTACACCTTTGAACGCAAGGTTCGGTTCTATGAAAGGCGACACAATTGCCGGGCAGACCGCAAGTTGGTTATCTCACCGATGGTGGACAAGCAGGCGCGGGAGGTGGCCGAGAATTTAGGCATTCAGGTATACAGCTATGCCGAGGAGGTCGATCCGGCCATCTTTGCCTGAGACGAACGCTTTTTCAATCTATCTCTCCCGTCAGGCCAGCAGCCTGGCTCGCTACTTGTGGGAGCAGTCGTTCCTCACCCTGTTTGGTTGGGTGCCGACGGTAGCCGGTATCGGCCTGCGAGCCCTTATCTACCGGCTGATCATGCATCTGGAAGGAATTGTTGCCATTGAGAAAGGGGTGCGTATCCGCTTTGCCAACCAGGTTCGGTTGGGCAAGGGGGTATATCTGGATGAAGGGGTGTACCTGCACGCCTGTCCAGGTGGCATCGAGATCGGCCAGAATACGCTGGTGATGCACGGCGCTGTGCTTCACGTCTACAACTTTCGCCACCTGCCCCATGCCGGCATTCGCATCGGGCGGGATAGCCTCATCGGTGAGTTCAACGTGTTGCGGGGACAGGGGGGCATCACCATTGGCGATCGGGTGTACACCTCGCCGCTGGTGCAGCTGGTCGCCGTGGACCATGTCTTTTCCGACCCCAACCGCTCTTTTGTGGAGCAGGGGATCACTGCCCAGGGCATCGTCGTGGAAGATGATGTGTGGATTGGGGCCGGGGCCATCGTCACCGACGGGGTGCATATTGGGCGCGGGGCGGTGGTGGCCGCCGGTGCGGTGGTGACCAGGGATGTGCCGCCGCATACGGTGGTGGCCGGCGTTCCGGCGCGGGTGGTCAAGGCGATTACCGGCGACGATCTGCCGGACAAACCGATCTACTTTTGATGAAGGTAGAAGATGAACACAGGGCGAGCAGAGTTTCTATCTGTGGCGGTGGAGGCCAATAAGGGGCGATACAAGCTATCATCCGGGAAGTGGGCCTGAGCGCCTCAGAGTTTATGGATCTGGGAACCGACATGAGCGAGATTTCTGAAAACCTGGGCAGCCGGCCGTTGCGCCCGCTGCCGCAGGCCCATTTTGTTGATGTGGGGCAGGTGCTGGCCAGGCTGCCGGTAGAGGCGCGCCCGCCGGGAGCAGTGGACGTGCTGTTGGTCAATCCGCCCGCGCCCGACCGGGGCATCTGGATCCGGTCGCAGCACCGGGTGGGCCGCCGCAGCCGCGAGAATATGATCTGGCCGCAGGTGAGCCTGGCCCAGTTGGCGGCCCTGCTCTATCCCGACTATTCGGTGGAGATCATTGATGCCATTCCCTCTCGCATGACCTGGGAAGAGTTTGAGCACCTGTTGCGGGAAAAGCGGCCCAGGTACTATGTCACCCACGTGACCGCGCCGACCTTGACCAACGACATGCGCGGCACCTTTTTGGCCCGCAGCCTGGGGGCGCGGACGATTGCCTTTGGCACCCACGTTACGCCGATGCCGTCGAGCACGATGCAGGCCTTTCCCACCCTCGATTTTGTCCTGCGTGGCGAGCCGGAGCTGACGCTGCGGGAGCTGATTGACACATTGGAAGTGGCGGATGGCCGATGGCGGATGGCGGATGGCCGATGGCAGATGGCGGATGGCAGATCGCCGGATCCGGTTTTGTGGGGACGGCTGGAAAAGATGTTCGGGGAGTCGGACCCTGATTGGCAATCACCATGGCAGCGGCAGGCAGCAAGCGATATGCAAGCCACCTATCTTGGGGCCATCAAAGGGTTGGTGTGGCGGGATGAAGGGGGGCAGATCCGCATCAACCCCGACCGGCCGTTCATCCGCAACCTGGACGACCTGCCGTTGCCGCTGCATCATCTGTTGCCGTGGAAGATGTATCGCGCGCCGGGCATCCGTGGTCCGTACACCTTTATCGTCCCCAGCCGGGGCTGCCCGGCCGGTTGCAAGTTCTGCATCAAGCATGTCAGCTATCAGTATGCGGTGCGGGTCCGCTCGCCGGAAAATGTGCTGGCGGAGCTGCGGTTGTTGTGGGAGCTGGGGCTGCGCAACGTGCACATGTACGCCGACCTGTTCACCGTCAGCCGCGATCAGGTGCTGGGCATCTGCGAGGGGATGATCCGCGAGGGGCTCAAGTTCACCTGGCTGTGCAACAGCCGGGTGGATTACGTGGACCCGGAGATGTTGCAGATGATGGCCCGGGCCGGCTGTTGGCTGATCGCCTGGGGCATCGAAAGCGCCAGCGACGAGATCCGCCGCCGGGTGCACAAGGGCACTACCGACGAAAAGATCGTCCGGGCGCTGCAGTGGAGCAAGGCGGCGGGCATCATGAACTGGGGCTATTTCATCATCGGCCTGCCGGGCGAGACGGAGGACACCATCCGGCAGACGATTGCTCTCTCCAAAAAGCTGCCGCTGGACCTGGCGCTGTTCCATATCGCTGCGCCCTATCCGGGCACGCCGTTCTTTTTTGAGGTAGTGGAAAATGGCTGGTTTCGCCCCGGCACGGTCTGGGAGGAGGTGGACATGGACGAGTCCACGGTGCTGGATTATCCGGGGCTGCCGGCGGAGCGGATCGAGTATTGGGCGCGGCGGGCCTTCCGCGAGTGGGCGCTGCGGCCTGGGCCGCTGTGGACGTTTGTCAAGAGCCTGAATAGCTGGCCGGCGGTCAAATCGGCGGTCAATGTTGGCTGGCAGGCGTTGGGCTGGATGCGGTGAGGCGTGGGACAACGGCGGTCTATCCCCTCCGGCGGCCTGTGCCGTTTGGAAAAGTGCACAGATGCCATCTTGTCCTACAAAATGCGCTCACGCAGGAGGTGGCCGAGAGCCGCCAGGGCCATGCCCGCGACCTTGAACGGATGCCGCAAGCGAGCCAGACGGACGGCCCCGGGTTGGCTGAGAGCGTAACGGGCCGCCAGCCAGTCGGTCGGGGGAAAAAACAGGCCGCGTGCCAGGCGGGCCAGTCCAGACAGGCTGTCGGTCAGCGCCAGGTGAAGCAGATAGCGGCTGCGGCGGGAGAGGGGGGGCTTGTTGCCCAGAATGACGGCCCGGGGGTGCACCAGGCGGTTGACCGCCCAACGCCGTGCGGCTGAAGGGCTAAGGCGGGCCAGAACCTGATCGGGGATGGGGGTGTTGAGCAGCTCACGGGTGAAGAGCAGCCCAAAGTAGGTCGGAACCCGCACCTGAAATTCACCGGCCCGGCGCCAGAGTCGGTCCCAATCCAGGTCTGGGTAGGTGGCAAGGCAGCGGTCTATGTCTATAAAATTCGGCAGGTGGGCATAGGAGTGGCTGAGCCCGGCGTGCAGGCAGAGATGGATCAATGTGTCTTCGGGACATAGCTGCAGGACAGGTAAGCCGTGCAAGGTGATTGGCTGTGCAGCCTGCCACACAGCTTCCAGGTCGAGGCGCGTTGTATAGTGCACCCACCAAAAGGCCACCAGATTCCAATGGACGTCGAGGGCGACGGTGCTGATGGGCAGGGTTTTGATCAGGGCGATCTCACCGCCGTAGCGGGTGCTAAAGGCAAGCGGGTGGCCTGCCGGGCCGGGTTGGAGCCGATAGCCCAGCGGTTCGAGGAGGTGCGGCACCTCCTGGATGCGGTTGCGGGGCACCAGCAGGTCCAGGTCGGCCATAGGGCGCAAGGCCGGGTTGCCGTAAGCCGTCTCGGCCAGGAGAGCGCCCTTGAGGAGCACGACCGGCATCCCCGCGGCAGACAGGGCGGCCAGGACCTGATTCAGTTCCTGGAAATGGAGCGCATTAGCAGCGCCAACCTGGTAGTAGTAGTGTTGTAAGGCCTGGCGGAGGTCTTCTGGGATTGAAGCGCGGGCCTGTTGAACGGCAATGTGAAGCAAGGGGGCAACCCCGTTGGCCTGGGCAAGCTGTACGACATCGGCCCAGGGGACCGGGCCAGGGGGCGGTGGCCGGTCAGGCTCCCGGTCCATGGTCAACAAGCGGCGCAAGTGTTCCCAAGCAGAGTAGCGGTCGGTCATACGGGATATTATAGATGGCTTGGGGCAATAGAGCAAATTCGCTTTCAGTCGCGTATCTGCCTGGCCTGCCCTTGTCAGGCTTTTGGACCTTTGTCAGGGGCGGCGGTTGTTCGCTCTCATGAAACGGTTTTTGACCCAGGTTGCCGACAAGATTATCGCTGCTGAGCCCTTTTTGCTCATCGCTGCCATCCCGCTGCTGATCTTTCCTCGGGGTTACCTGTGGCAGTGGCAGCAGGGCTTGTTCCACTATGCGCCGATTGAAGAGGCGAGCCTGCGCTATCCCGGCCTTTTATCGTGGATCGGCCTGGGGGTGGTGACTCTGCCCTGGCTGCTGCGCTGGCTGCGCCGGGGCCGGCCGACACAGCCGACGGCCCTGGACCTGCCCATCGCCATCTACCTGGCCACGGCAGCGTTGAGCCTGTGGCCCTCGGTGGACCGCGCTCACAGCTTGAATTTTTTGTTGGTGCTCATTGCCGGCGTCGCCGTTTACTATGGCATAGTCAACGCCGTAGGCACTCCGGCGCGGCTGTGCCTGGCGGTGGCCCTTTTCATGGCCGGCGGTGTGGCGCTGAGCGCCGTCGGCTTCCTGCAGACCGACTGGGCTGAGCTGGCAAAAACCTCGTCTCTGCCTGGGGTGTATGACCGGCTCCAGAACGTGCCCCACCTCTTGGGCAGGACGCTCAACCGGGGGGTTACGTCGGGGGCTATGGTGCTGTTCGTCCCGGTGGGCCTGGCGCTGGTATTGGCTGCACCAAGATGGTGGCATCGGTTCCTGGCCGCTGCAGCAACCCTGGTCATGGTCGCCCTTTTGCTCTTGAGCCGGTCGCGGGGGGACATCCTGGCTCTTGCGCTGACCATCCCGGCGGTGGGTCTGTGGCGGCTGCGGCGAGGCCATGTGTGGCTGGTGTGTGCCCTGTTGGGTGCGTTCGGCCTGATCGCGGGCCTGACACTGTATGCGCCCGAGGTGGTAGCCCGGATTGCATTCACCTATCCCGGACGGTGGCAGGTGTGGGAGCGGGCGGCAATCATCATCCGTGACCATCCCTTCACCGGGATCGGCCTGGATACCTTTCGCTTTGTTGCCCAGAATGTGTACCCCTATTTTGACTATGCTCTGGACCAGACCGTCAACGCGCACAACCGGCTGCTGCAAGTGGGAGTGGACCAGGGACTGCTGGGGCTGGTTGCTTTTGTTGCGCTGGCCGTCCTCTTTTATCGTGTCAATCGTCGTTCATGGCAGTGTGCCAGGACCGGATACCAGAGGGGCCTGGCAGCGGGCCTGTGTGGCAGCTTTACTGCATTTATGCTGGGCAGCGTCTTCGATGACGGCGTGCTGACCGGCCGGGCCGGCCTGGCGGTTTGGTACCTGTTGGGCCTGGGGGTGGCCCAGGCTTACCTGGTGGCGGGGGAGGAGGATCGGACCTGGGCTGTGTCTGCCCGCAGATGGCTGGGGCGCGGTCAGGTTCGGGCCCTGGCCGGTGCAGTAGGCCTGCTTCTGGTGGCTCTATTGGCCCTTGCGCTTTCGCCCGTGGTGTGGCATAATCTGGGGAACGTGGCCCGCAACCGGGGTTGGCTGGCGGTGGATGCTTCCGCCGGGGCACGGGAGGCCGATGCGCATAGGGCGCTGGCTTTCTATGAGCGCGCCGGAGCCTGGGCAGCACGGGACCGGGGGGCCTTGATTTTCCTGGCTCACGATGCGCGGCGGATCGTCTCGGCGCCAGAGTTCTTTGCCGCCGTCGCTGCCCAGACGTCGAGTGTGGAAGCGGTGGTGGATCTCGAGACGGCGGTGGAGAAGCACCCCGGCGACCGCTTTGCCCACCTGTACCTGGCCGAGGCCTATCGTGTTGCCGGTCGCCTGGCGGAGGCGGTGGCCGAATATGAGCGGGCCGGGGTGCCGGTGGCGTGGGTGGTGGCCGAGGGGCAGCGGCGGTGGGATTGGGGGCGGGGCGACCAGGAGGGGGCGGTGGCCCAGTTGACGATTGCTACGCTGATGGACCCTGAAGCGGCCGAGGCGTTCTATGCCCTGGGTCTGGTCTATGGGCGAGGGGGAGAGAAGGGAAGGGCGGTGGAGGCCTATCTGCGAGCGGGGGACCTGTACCGCGACCAGGGGATGGGGGCCAAAGCCGAAGAGTCGTACAAGCGGCTGTTGCAGATCGATCCGGACAACGCTTACGCCCAGGCGGAGCTGGCCAGGTTGCAGGAAAAGTCGCCTTGACGGTGGCCGGTTGGGTTGTTTCACAGGGGGAGCAAGGGTTTACCGTGCTGTCTACCTGAACGGGGCCATTCTGGGATGAAAAAGGCTGAGAGCGACCGGCAGTTCGACGAGATCGAGCCATTCCTGGGCACGCCGGTAAAGTGCTACTCCAGCGGCATGTATGTGCGGCTGGCCTTTGCCGTGGTCGCGCACCTGGAGTTCGGGTTCGAGCAGCGATCCGGAAGGAGGTATTGACAGTGGATATGCAGACCAAGTCTTCAGATTTTCAGAGGGTGATCGAGAATGTTGAGACGTTGCCTCTTGACGATCAGATGCTGTTGGTCGAAATCATCCGCCAACGCTTGATCCAGCATCGGCGTTCTGAGCTTATTTCCGAGGTCGCCGAAGCACGTGAGGCTTACCAAACAGGCAATGTGCGACGAGGCACAGTGGACGACTTGCTGCAGGAGCTGGACGCGTGAAGACGTAGATTACGATAACCGCATCCTCTTCGAATTCGTCCAGAACTCAGAATCGGGTGAAGAAGAAATCCACCTGCTGACCATGGGGACTCACAACGAGGTGTATTAGAGTTCCTGGCGGTGGAGGCCTATCTGCGGGCGGGGGACCTGTATCGCGACCAGGGGATGGGGGCCAAAGCCGAAGAGTCGTACAAGCGGCTGTTGCAGATCGATCCGGACAACGCCTACGCCCAGGCGGAGCTGGCCAGGTTGCAGGAAAAGTCGCCTTGACGATGGCCGGTTGGGTTGTTTCAATGTGGGAGCAAGGGTTTACCGTGTCGTCGCAACGGATGAAAAGCGGAGAAGACGGGCCGATTCACATCGGCGGCGGCCGGATGTGGCTTGATTGCAGGTGGCCGGCAGTAGCGGTGGTGGATCTCGAGATGGTGGTGGAGAAGCACCCTGGCGACCGCTTTGCCCATCTGTACCTGGCCGAGGCCTATCGTTCGGGAGAACTCTAATGGAGGCAGATTGTGCTAATCACGGTCTTTGATGCCAGTCCTCTGATCACGGCTTGCAGGTTTGAGAGCCAGAGGAAATTGATAGTTGACCACCTGTTTTCCGGGTGTCATATCGTGATCGCTCCAAGCGTGGAGGAAGAAGTTGCTATACGGGGTGCTGGCTATCCTGATGGCGTGGTTGCTGGGGAACGGATCGCCCAGGGTGTCATCTGGGTGGTGCCCGTGGCCACACGAAAGTGGGCACGACACCTGGCCAATTATGCCTTGGGGGATGGTGAAAAGGATTCCATTGAGCTGTGCGGTCAGGTGGAAGAGGTGGAAGCCCTGGTGACGGACGACTATCTGGCTTTTGTGGCTGCCACGCGACTGGGTCTGAAAACCTGGATGCTGCCTGATTTGGTGCTTGAACTGACCAGAGGTGGGAGCTTGACTGCTGAAATGGCGGAGGGTATACTGGGCACGATCCGTCCTCGTTATCGCGAGGGCGTGATTGAACACAGCCTGGTGCAATTGTTGGAGGTGAAACAAGATGCTGAAAGTCGTAGTGCCGGTCCAGGAAGAGATCCTGCAGGCGGCGGAGCGCCGCAAGGCGGCAGGAGCGAGTGAGGACATATCCCAGTTCCTGGCTGAGTTGATCAATCTGGGGTTTGAGCATCGCATGGAGCAGCTGTACCGACGATTTGAAGCCGGAGAGATCAGTTTGGGATACTTTGCCAACGAGCTGGGGTTGGGTGTCCGTGATCTGTACGCGGCTCTTGAACAGCGAGGATTGCCGACTTCCAATATCGGCGCAAAGCCATCGGTCGTCGGCGGTTGATTGCCTGTGGGTAGCATCGCCTGCACAAATGGGATGGGCGTTGTGGCCTTCACTGTTGCCTGGCGAGAGAGGCGGTGTATGCACTTGTATCTGGACATGAGGTTGTTGCTCATTACGGGCCTGGTGGGGGTATTGGGCTGGGCGACCCTTGTCCAGGATGCCGGGTGAAGCCAGCCGGACAACGCCTACGCCCAGGCGGAGCTGGCCAGGTTGCAGGAAAAGTCGCCTTGAGGGTGGCCGGTTGGGTTGTTTCAATGTGGGAGCAAGTGTTTACCGTGTCATCTCACTCCAGAGAGCTTTACAATGAGCCATCCTTTGGCGAGCGAGATCCAGCGAACGGGGGTGCGCCTGGTGTAGCGGATGGGCGGCGGGGCGATGAGGAAGGGACACTGTGGAGGGTGAGCTCGGGGCGGCAGAACTGGAAGCGGCGCGGCGGCACTACCGGGAGCGGGAGGCGCGCCGGCGGGCCGGGCGCGAGGCGGAGCGGCTGACCTGGCTGGAGCGGGTGCGCGAGGCCGTCCCGCGCATCGCTGTGCAGCATCCCGGCGTGCGACGGGTAGTGCTGTTCGGCTCGCTGGTCCAGCCGGCCCGCTTCCGGCGGGGATCGGACATTGACGTCGCGGTAGTGTGCGACTCGCCC
>FWPV01003948.1_pt1 | contig 32578 bp, 27 predicted proteins | sample 2228371 | NCBI WGS metagenome assembly FWPV01 (sample SAMEA103939776, study PRJEB20133) | metagenome
CGCGGCGGTCTTCTTGCAAGGAGAGGGGATGGGCCTGCGGCTGGGCGAAGAGTTCCACCACAACCGCATCGAACTGGTATCCTCCCAGACCCAGGGCATCGGCCCGCGCCTGGCCCACCGCTGGGATCGGCTGCGGCAGGAACAGACCATCATGCAACTGGCAGCCCAAGGAAGACTGCAACTGCTTCCCCTCATCACCCATACCTTTCCGTTCGAGCAAATTGCAGCGGCCTACCAACTCCTCGACCAGCAACCCGGTGAGGCCGTACAGGTCGTTCTGGAGTTCCCATGAAACCACTCAAAACCGCCATCCTCGGCTGCGGTGGCTTTGCCAAGCGCCACGCGCAGGTACTACAGCAGCTCTCGAGCCAAGTCGAGCTGGTAGCTTGCTGCGACCGCAACGCCTGGAAAGCTCAGGAACTGTCGGCCCAGTATAGCGCGGGCCAGGCCCAGGTCTTCACACATCACTCCGAGATGCTGGAGTCTACCGACCTGGATATTCTCATCATCTGCCTGCCACCCTATGGTCACACCGACGAGGTGGAACAGGCTGCCCGGCGCGGTCTACACCTGCTGGTGGAAAAACCCATCGCGCTCAGCAGAGAAAAAGCCTGGCAGATGGTCGAGGCCAGCGAAAAAGCCGGCATCAAGACCCAGGTAGGCTTCATGTATCGCTTTGGTGAGGCGCTGGAATACCTGCGTACCCTGGACAGCGGCCCCATCGGACTCTTCAGCGCCCGCTACTTCTGCAACGCGCTGCATGCTCCCTGGTGGCGCGACAAGGAAAAGTCTGGGGGCCAGCTGGTCGAGCAGGTGATTCACATGTTCGACCTGATGCGCTACCTGATGGGTGAGCCCTGCACTGTATACGCCAAACAGGCCAACCTCTTCCACCAGCAAACTCCCGGCTACACTGCCGAGGATGTGAGCGCTACCATCTGCACCTTCCCGAATGGCGGCATCGGCGTGGTCTACGCCAGCAATGGGGCCATTCCGGGCCAGTGGATCAAGGATTTCAGGCTGGTCGCCCAGAACCTGACTGCCGAATTCGGCGATACCAACCAGGCTCAGTTTTACTTCACAGCCCAGCCCGGGGTGCCCAGCCAGACCATCCAGTCCAGCCGCGACCTCTATCTGGCCCAGATGCAAGACCTCATCCAGGCCATCCACACCAATGGCCCTACCCGCACCCCCCTGCGCGAAGGCGCGAAATCGCTGGAACTGGTGCTTGCAGCCCGCCAGTCTGCCGAGAGCGGCCTCGAGGTCAGGTTGGCATGAAGCTTACCCTCAACCCCGACCAAACCCTGGATATGCAGGCAGGCCCGATTAAGCTGCTGGGTATCCAGCCGGTGGTGAACGGGCAGCTACTAAGGGTGCACAGCACTGCTGTGGAGGGCAGCGATGGAGCGGGTTGGCGCCTGCGGTACATCGGGGATGTGGCCACGTTCTGGCTATCGGCGACCCAAGAAAGCAGTCTGTGGCGGATCAGGTTTGGATTGGAAAACCTTCCCGCAGGCCTCGAGCTGGACTCATTCGGACTGCGTTTTGCCCAGATAGAAGGGGCCCGGAAGTACCTGCGCCAGGGCTATCACAGTTGGGATGGGGCCGCCTATGTAGCCCTGGGCGAGACCGACCAGACCGGTTACGCCCACACCCAGCTTCTCTCCGAAACCGGCAATGGCAGCGTGGTGCTGGGCTTCGACCGCCACGACCGCTTTCAGCACACCTTCACTTTTGAAGGCACCTCCCTCACCATCCAAACGCTTTGGGATCGCAAAGAATCAAAACCCATCGAATCGGAACGCCTGCTTATTTTTGAGCACCCGGGGGTCGAGGAAGCCCTACGTGAATGGGCGCGGCAGGTAGCCCGGGCCTCGCCCAGGCCACCCCGAAGGCCCACCCAGCCCATCACCGGCTGGTGTTCGTGGTACAACCTGTACGCTGCCATCAGCGAGGAAACCATACTGGAGCACCTGCAGGGTCTGGCACAAATTGCAAAGCGTGCCAGCCTGCCCATGCGGGTCTTCCAGCTCGACGATGGCTTCACCCCCGAGATGGGCGACTGGCTCCTGGTCAAGCCTCAGTTTCCCCGGGGGATAAAACCCCTGCTGGACGATATCCGCGCCGCAGGCTTCATTCCTGGCCTGTGGATCGCCCCTTTTGTGGTGGGAAACCGCAGCCGGCTTTACCGGCAACACCCCGACTGGGTGTTGCGCGAGCGGGAGACGGGCCAGCCACTGGTGCAGATGCGGTTTTACGGCGAGTTCCGCTGGCACAAACAGAGCGAGGAATACTACATTCTGGACGCCACCCATCCAGAAGCCTTCGAATACCTTCGCACGGTCTTCCGCATCTGGCGGCTCGACTGGGGCTGCGAATACTTCAAAACCGATTTTATGTTTTGGGGTGCAGAATACGGCCCCGACCGGGTTACCTACCATACCCCTGGTCTGAGCCGCATAGAGGTCTGGCACCAGGTAGCCCAGATGATCCGCGAGGAAATCGGCGAAGCCCTCTGGATGGGTTGTGGGATGCCGCTGTGGGCTTCGGTAGGACTGGTAGAGGGCAACCGTACCGGACGCGATGTGGGGGCAGAGTGGCCCCCCGATGCCCTCGAGCGCCTGCAAGGGCTGGCCTTGCGCAACTTTGCCAACCACCTGCTCTGGGAAGCCGACCCCGACTGTGTGCTATTGCGAGAGCGGTTTCACCACCTGCGCTCAGAGGAACAGACCGCACTGGCCCTTTTTGCCGGAATGCTGGGCGGAGCCATGCTCACCAGCGACACCCTGGACGAACTTTCCGACGAGCGCCTTGCCTTGTGGCGAATGCTGCTCACCTCAGCAGCGGGTTCCTGTTGCTTTCCGCTCCTGGGGCACGAAGATGAAGTACTGCTACAGGTACGGGGCCACCGTCCCGCAGCGGTGTTGGCCTTCAACCCCAGTGAAAAAACCGTGCAACGCAGCTACGACTTGACTGAACTAGGCTTGCCGACCCCCCTACAGGGCTACCACTGGAACCGCAAGGAGATTCTAGCTGCCCTGAAGCGGCTTTCTCTGAGGCTGGCCCCGCACGAGTCCGCCCTGATTTTCCTGGACGGCTCACCACCCTTCAACCAGCTTCCCTAGGCCCTATACCACTTATACCGTCAAAAAGCATCCTGGAGCACACCCCACCCTACGGTCGGCGAAGAAAGCGTCTCCCTTCCAAGGGGCGGTATCGCCCTCCGCTACGCGGATAACTTCCAGGGGGCGGTATCGCCCTCCCATAAAGGGATAACTTCGGTCGGTCACCCTCTGCGCCACGCCATGGTGCGGCGTGGGCGAGGCTGAGCCGCCCAAGGGCGACGAACTAACCGAATCTGGTATTACGGTTCTCTCTGAATTACCGCTACGCCCAGCGGCAAAATGCGAGCTGTGTTCGGCTTTTGGCTCTCCAGGGCGGCTGCAATCTTTGCGAGAACCGCTCTAGATATTCACGGTGCGGTGCGAATCGCCCGTCACCGTAAAAGCCGACCAGAAGTAGGGGTTGTTGTATTGCTGGCGCAGCGCCAGTTGGGCCTCGCGCATGGCGGTAGCAACCGACATACCCGCTCGCAGATTGGTGTAGAAGGTGGTCATGAACTTGGCGGTTGCATCGTCCCGCACGGGCCACAAGCTGGCGATCAGACAGGGCGCGCCAGCATAGAGGAAGCCCCGTGCCAGACCCAGTAATTCGTCACCACTGGTTTGCTTGGCCAGGCCCGTCTCGCAGGCCGAGAGCACCACCAGCTCGGCTCCCAGGCGCAGGTTGTAGAGGTCGCGGGCCGCCAACCAGCCATCTGCCATGCGCAGCCCGGAAAACATGGGGTTATCGGGACGGAAAGCCCCGTGGGTCGCAATATGCAAGACCTCGGCCTGGGGTGCGACCGCAAAGAAGTTTTGTAGCGTGGCCGCTTCCCCCACAAACTTGTGTGGGGCCTGGGCAATCTGGCTGATCTGCTCAACTTCCTGGATGGCCTGGGGGATGTTCTCAATGGGCACCCCAAAGGCAACCAGCGAGCCGGCCTCGGGGCGGGTACGCTTCCGGCACAGCGCATACACAGCAGCACTGGGCGCAAGAGAGAGCTCTGCGCGGTCGAGCAGGTATTGTTCGCCATCGTATAGAGCTGCGAAAGGTACTGCGTGTAGCACACCATGCGGGACGATGATCAGGGGTTGGCCGTGGAGTTCGAGCGGGAGGGGCTTGATGAGCAGCTGATGGAGGGCTTTGAGCTGTTCATCGACTGAGCGCTTGAGCGCTTCCTCGCCATAGATTTTTAGCATCATGCCGCCCTGGGCAACCCGGCTGAGGAAAAACTCGAGCTGTTCGACGTGCTGCTGAACTTGCTCGAGGCTGCCCAACCCCCGCACCACCTGCACGCGTTCCCCCTCGGCCACAAAAGCCATCAGGCCCTGGCGGGTTTGGAAGTACTCCAGCAAAATAGCACCGGGCTTTAGGGCTTGCTGCAACTCGTGCAGGCGAAACTCCTGTACCTGTTCGATCATGTCCGCTTCGGGCTGGAGGCGCTCGAGTTCGCGGATCAGTTGCGTGACCCGCTCCTCCAGAGCGACCATCTTTTCCCAGTTACTGCTACGGATTCCAGCCGCCGATTCGGCCTCTACTGCCAGAAAGTGCTGATTGAGTTCATGGCGCGCCCGGGCCAGTTCCTGCTGCAACCGGAGAACCTCGGGGTCGGTGGCCAAGCGCGGGCTTTCGCCCCCACGGGCCAGCAGATCGACCAGAGCCCGCGACTTGGCACGTTCGGCATACTCAAAGGCTTCACGGGGACGCTGGGTATCCAGGAGCAGGTCTACCAGATCGCCGTAGACCTCGAGCTTGTCGCCCAGGTAAGCCGACTTGAACTCATCGACCCTCAGACTGGCCCGCACCCCCTCGAGGCGTTCAATGGCGCGTTTAAAGTGCAGCTCGGCAGCCTGCGTACGGTTCTCTAACAGGGCCATCTGCCCACGCAAGCGCTCGATGCGAATGGTGAGGTCGGGAATGCCCAGCCCTACAACCAGCGAAGCGGCCTCCTCCAGATAGCGCTTGGCCTCCGAACGGTTGCCCAGATCCAGCAGGGCTTCGGCTATCACGCTCAAACCCAGGGCCTTGGCCGAGGGCACCTCACCCAGGGCTTCGATGGCCCGGCTTGCCACCAGCACAGCCTGCTCGAGGGCGGCTATCTCACCCTGACGACCCGACTCCAAAAACAGCGAGGCCACCGAAACATCGACCAAAGCGGCCTGAATGGCGTTTTGAAGGGACAACCAGCCCTCCCGCGCCCGCTCCAGGGTTCGGCGGGCCTCCTCGAGTTTGCCCTGCTTGGCCTGGGCGCCGCCCAGGGTGGTCAGGGCCTCGGCCTGCTCCATCTGCATACCCCGCGCCGCAAAAACCTCGACCAGCTCCTGGGAGAGCTTACGGGCTTCCGTCAGCAGGTTGAGGTCGAGGTGAATCCGGGCCTCCTCGAGCTGGGCAAAAGCGGCGTTGGGGTTGCCGTCAAGCTTACCGTACATGGCCCGCACCCGGCTCAAAAGGTCGAGGGCCTGGTTCAGACGGCCCTCTTTACGGTATAGCAGAGCCAGATTCACACTGTTGCCGATGAAGTCTTCGGTCAGGTTGTGGGCACGAAAAATATCGAGGGCGGTCTGGTAATGCACTACTGCCTCGCGGAAGCGATCCTGCGCTTCGTAGATGAGGGCCAGGTTGCCGTGGGCCTTGCCCTGTCCTATCTGATCCCCGACTCTGGAGAGCTTTTCCAGCGCGTATTTGACCGCACTCTCGGCCTCGAGCATCCGACCCGAGCGGTAGTGAATGATGCCAATGTTGATGCTAACCAGCGCTGCATCGCGGGACAGCCCCAGCTCCATGAAGGCCTCGCGGGTTTCCTCCGCCAGGGCCAGGGCTCCATTCATGTCGCCCATGATGGCCAGGGCCTGGATCTGACGCATCGCCGCGCGGATCGCATCTTCCTGGTATCCCAGGCCTTGTAGCCCCTTGCGGGCCTCTTCATAGAGCGGAATAGCATCGGCAAAGCTACCCCGCACCGTCAGGCCCACTGCATGAGCCCAAAGGGCCAGCGGGCGGGCTTTAGGATCCTGGACAAAAGCGGCTGCTTCCACTGCTCGCTCCCCCGCAAGCAGGGCTCGAGCGGTGTCCACATCTTTTTGATGATCCACCTCACGTTTGAGCATTTCGATCAGTTCAATGGCCGGCACCATCTGCTGCAAGCACGCTAACCTTTTGGCTGGATCGGGCTCGTCCATCAGATAATGGGCCAGTTCAGCAGGATTCATGGCAATATCGCCCCAATCTTAGTAGAAATTGATAAGCAAACACAATTGACATTTTCCATTCTGGCCTTAGGCGGCCGAATCATCGCTCAGGGAGTCTCGAATAGAGCGCAAGGCCTCTACCACTACGGGGTCGAAACGCTGCCAGGCCTCCTGGGCGATTTCCTCGAGGGCTTCCTCGACGCTCTGCGCAGCCCGACCTTCGACGGGTTGCAGGGCGGCTGTGAAGTGCCGGGCCACTTGCAGCACACGGGCCGCCCTGGGGACTGGCTCGCCCGACAACGACAGCGGCTGATCCCGGCCATCCCAGTGGCTCTGAACAAACATAAGCACCCGCGCGGCTTCGCGCAAGAGGGCATCGGAGATCTGTATCTCCCCCGTGTGTTCCACTTCGCCCAGGGCCAGTTGCAGCAGATAACAGCTGGCTTGCAATATCTGTTGTTCCTCCGGCTCCATTTTCAGCACCTGGGCCAGCCGGTTGGCCAGGCGGAAAAGAGGGGTCTTGAGTTGAAGCATCGAATAAGGGCGCTCGAGGCCCTCTGTAAACAGCGGCGTGCGACCTTTGCGCAGGGCCTTGTCTTTGTACATCTGATCGTCGGCAATGCGCCACAGGCTCTGAATATCCGACGCATCGGTAGGATAGACGGCATAACCCAGACTGACCTTCAGATAGGTGCTATCGGAGATGCGAATTTCCTCTAGCAGGGCACGGTAGCGCTCGGCCGTGCGGGGAGGGTTGAGCATACTCGAACCCTCGATAATCAGGGCAAATTCATCGCCGCCCAGGCGGTAGGCCCGGTCGCCCGCCCTTGCCCTGGAGCGCAGAACCCCGCCCAGCCGCACCAGGACGTGATCGGCGTGCAGGTGGCCGTAGGTATCGTTGATGGCCTTGAACCCGTCCAGGTCGAGGAGTACCAGTACCACCACACGGCCATTTGGCAGTGAAGCTAGCTTTTCCAGATCGCGCTCAAAAGCCCGCCGGTTACCCAGCCCGGTGAGGGGGTCGGTGTAGGCGGCCCAGGCCAACTCCCGCCGCAACGTCCACTCGACCCGCACCACCCCGATGGCCGCCGCCATATCGCCGAGAAGTTCCTGGGTCTGGGCATCGGGCAACCAGTGCTGCTGGGTACTGAAAAGCAGCAAGGCACTGGCTTCGCTGCTCTGCCGCAGGATGGGTAGGATGAACAAGCTCCGCAACCCGGCTTCCACTAGCTCAGGGCGATGACCAGGATACAGATCGTAGCGGGGGATGCCCACCTGCTGCCCGCTACGCAGGCACTCACCGAGCTGGCGGGTGATGGCCGCCTCCACAGGTAACCCCGAACCCCAGCCTGCCTGGGCAATGGTGCGAATGGCGTGCCCTTCGAAAGCGATCAGACGGGCGCCCTCCGCACCGGAGAGGCGGGTGGCTTCCTCGAGCGCATCCTGCAAACCGACCTCGAGCGGTTGCTCGTGCGGAGCCCGCAGCAATGCGTTGATGGCGGAGAGCCATAGCGACTGGCGTTCTGCCATCTCGCGCAGATACACCTCGCGCAGGATGGGAGCCACCCCGGCTACAAACTGCCTGCTCCGTTCCACTTCGGCCGCACCGAGCAGCCGGGCAGGCGCATAGAGATGCAACACAGCCCACACCTGCCGGTTGGCCACCAGCGGCAGGGTCAGGTTGACGGCGGGCTCCTGGGTTGAGGATTCAAGCTTGCTTTTCAGGATGCCCAGAACACGATGCAGCACATGGCCTTCGCCGTCCAGGTGAACCTTCCCGCCCAGCCACCCTTCCGCTGAACCCAGATAGGCCATCCTGAGTGAAGACTCCTGTACCGCTTCGACCCCCTCGAGAACCGCTTTGGTCACACCGCGAAATGCTTGCAAACTAAAGCGGTTTTGGCCATCCCTCACCCACCAGAAAGCCTGTTCGACACCGGGCAGCTCACGCAGCAATTCTTCCAATCCTAGCTCGAATGCCTGGGCAGCACCTCCAGCAAGCAGCCGCTCAATCAGTCCAGTGGAGACCATCAGCAGCGGCGCAGGCCGGCTGGCTTTGGGCTCCGAGGGCACTCGAGCCAGGCGCAGACGACGGGGAGGGCGGTCCTGAGACATGTCTAAGCTCTTTCAATACATGGCCCGGCTACGGGCAGAATCAGGTATCAGTACACATCCACCGAGCGCACCACAAAATGTTGCTCACCCAAGTTCATCTCGAGGTGATAGACCCCGGTAGCAGGCACCGGCAGGCGAAACATACCGGAGGCGCTCAGCTCAACTTCCTGCAGCAAACCCCCATCGTAGGCCATCAGGCGGGCCGAGCCTGCGGTCTGGGTAGGCGTAACCAGCTTGCCAACAAGGAGCGGTTCGGTGCCCTCAATTTTGAGGCTCAGGTCGAGGTAGTGGTTATCTACCCTATAAAGCTTGCTCCAGGATCCGCTCAGGCTGTGGTTGCGTACAGCACTCAGCACACTGCGCGAGTCCATGACCAGGATGGCTTCACGGCGGGTGGTTGTTTTATCGGTATTCATGGTATTTTCTCCTTGTATAACTGCGACAAGTATCTAAATCACACAATAGAAAAACTCCTGTGCTCGAGCGGTGTAAATGACCGTTACGTGGGGTCAAATTGCTTAATCCAAGCCCCCAATTCGTTACGTTTCTGGTGCAGTTGTGGGCCACCAATCGGGCAATTACTTTGTGCCCATCACGTATATTGGCTTAACGCTTGCGTCAGGAGGGTTTTACCAGAACCCATAACCGAATGCATCAGACCAAAAAACCGTCATGCCGGATAAAGACAGTCTTTCAATGCAAAGATTTTCAGAGGCTGGGTTGCACCACGCGCGGCGCAACTTGAATCCCAGAGCCCGCCCCAACCCACCCCAGCCGTCGCTGAGCAACCCACTCTTCGGTCTGCGAAAAAGGCGGCTCGGCGAAAAAAGCGTCTCCTTTCATTATCTGCTATCAAACGAATTGGGTATGGGAACTGCTCTCTAACTATGCCAGAAACAGCATCGTACCGGTCTGACCGGTACGATGCTGCGTTCGTGCCAAACTATAGCACTTCCAGACCCCGTACCAAAAAGGTCTCTTTACCCAGGTCAAACTCCAGCACGTGCTCACCCTTCTCGTGGATATTCAGGCGAAAGATGCCATATTCGCTCACGGCACCGGTTTCACGCTGGCTTGGCCCGTACAGTGCCACGTTCAGCACCATCGGTTGGTAGGCCTCGGCAATCACCTGCCCCACCAGCACAGCGCCTCTGCCCTCGGCTTTGAGCGACAGGTCCAGGTACATATCCCCTGCTTTGTAGAGTTTGCTCCAGGTGCCACGGAAACTCTGGTAACGCACCGCACTGGCCGGGGTCGTCCGAGAATCCATGATCAGGATGGCTTCCTTGTGTGGCATTGGATTATGCAGTGTCATGGGTTCTCCTTACTTGCGGGTTACGCTTATCAGGTCGCCAAAGGCCGCTTGCGAACCACTGGTCTTGCGCAAGAAAACCACCGCAGAGGTGTTGCTGGCCCCGGTCTTGAAATCTACCGAGCGCTGCACCCAGTCGGCAACACCCGACACCGAAACGCTCACCTCGGTTCCGCCAAAATTCTTCGCTCCCAGGGCTACCGACTGGCCCGAACCATCGACCTTGAGCCAGGCCCTCAGGGTGTAGGTGGTGTTGGGAGCCAGGCCGCTGATGGTTTGCTCGAGGCTTCCGGTGCCGTTGATGCGAGCAGCATAGCCTCCGGCAAAAAACTCGCCCAGCCAGTCCACCCGGCCAATCGTAACAATGCCGCTGGTGGTCCAGTTGGCAAAGCTTCCCGACTCAAAGCTGCCGTTGCGAACGAAGTCTATGGTACCGGTGTTGGAGGCGGGGGTGAAGCCCGGCAGGCTACGCAGGAAGCGCTCGACATCCAGGCGGCCCGCACCGTGGCACCACACCCCACCCCAGCCATCCGACACGTTGCACCAGCTCGAGTTGGTGCGGTAGAGGTTGTACCACAGGCTCTGGCGTTCCAGGCTGTCTTCGTAGTAGCCTTTCAGGTTAAGGCGGGCCCAGGCATCCGTAGTTTCGCTATAGGCCAGGGCCAGCGCCCCCGCAACCAGAGGCGCTGCGAACGAGGTACCGCGAACCTTTGCGCTGCGACTGCCCGGGTAGAAGCTGGCAACATCGTTGCCCGGCGCCCAGGTGAACACATCGGCGCCAAACGAAGTGAAGCTAGAGAGCCGGTCGTCGCTGTCCACGCTGCCAACGCCAATCACATTGCCCAGCCACCAGCCCCAGCGGCCCGGATAGGTAATCTCGTCTTTTTTACCCTTGTTGCCCGCCGAGGCCACCACCCAAACCCCTCGAGAGCCAGCAAAGTTGATCGCATCGACCAGCGGCTGGTACCAGTCCAGGGTTCCCAGCGACAGGTTGATAATCCGGGCTCCCGCATTGACCGCATGGTTGATGGCTAGAATCACGTGATCCAGGTTGCCCTGGCCGCTGGAGTTCAAGACACGAATGGGCAGGATTTTTGCTTTGGGAGCCACCTGCAAAATCAAGCCTGCGGCGGCCGTGCCGTGGCCGTAGGCAATGCCCCCGCTGGGTTCCATGGGGTTGTTGTCGTTGTCGATAAAGTCGCGCCATTCGCTGCTGGGAACCAGGTTGTTGACCAGTCCCGGATGGCTGGTGTCGACCCCGGTGTCCACTACTGCGACCTTGACCCCCTCGCCGAACTTGCGGGCAATGGCCTGGGCCTGGGGCAGCCGAATCTGCATGAAGACGGCATTGTTCTCGCCAGGCGTGGCAGGCAGGTTGCTTCCACCCGCCCAGCTATTCCAGCCGCCGGCCCAGCTGTTGAATCCACCCGCCCAGCTGTTGAATCCACCGGCCCAACTGTTAAAGCCGTTGGCTCCGACCTCAGGGGAGCTCAAGGTACCGTTGACTGTGGACTGCACCGAGACCCCTTTGGACAACAGGGCGGTGTGCTCGGCAGAGCTCAGTTTCAGGTGGGCAATGCCCTGGTCGGGATACCAGGACAGGAGGGTGCCGCTGTACTTTTGCTGGACGGCTTCCTGGGTATCGCTGGTCCCAATCCTGACGGTGATGATGTGGCCAGGATCGGCGACACTTGCTGGCGGTGGCCCCCCACTCAGCCCACCGCAGGCCGACAACAGCAAGGCCACAGCCAGAACAAATCCGCTGCGTATCTTGCTTTTTGCTTTGCCCAGATTGATTTTCACACTGCTTCACCCCCGTGAGGTACTGCTAACTGGAAGTCAGCATGCACGAAGCAGCAAAGCCGCTCGACCGAAAATAACCGTTACGTGGCTATGGCAATCAAAAGAAGGGGTTTCTTAGACAGAGATTTATCGTCCCAGATGAGGTTCAAGTAGATAACGCCAATCGCAGTACTCCAGTAGTTTTGTCGCTGCGTCCAGTGGCAAGTGGCTATCTTTTTGAGTCCGGAATAGCCGAATCTGGTAGGCCAAAAGGCAGTTAACAATTCAAAAAACCCCCTCGAGGCGCTCGAGGGGGTTCCCAGGCGGTGGGTCAAACCTCTAACCAGACCTGCCCGTCTTCAATTTTGGCTTTATAGGCCTTGACCGGACGCGGAGCGGGGAGGGTGGCCCTGCCGGTGCGCAGGTTGAACCGGGCTCCGTGGCGGGTGCACTGGATGGTATCGCCTACTACAGGGCCATCGGAGAGCGGGTTCTTGTCGTGGGTACAGATGTCCGAGATGGCAAAAATCTCTTCGCCGGTATAAAGCAGCAGCACCGGGGTTTTCTCACCCTCGAGCTTGACCACCAGGCGGCCATTCTCGAACTGTTGGGGGGTAGCGACGGGAATCCACATAGGCTTGTCGAAGCTCGAACGCCCAAGGGCGAAGGTCTCGAGGGGGTTTGTCTTCCAGCTTTCGACCTTCGTTCTTAGACCTTTGACGCCTTTCAGACACGCACCTTCTCCTCGATGATGCGCTCGATGTGCTGACGCAGCGGCTCAATGGGAATGCGGGTGAGCACATCGGTCATGTGGCCTTTGACCAAAATTTGCTGGGCCATGTGGCGCGGCAGGCCGCGGCTCATCAGGTAGAACAGCTCCTCAGGTGCCACCGGCGCCGTGGAAGAACCATGGGAACACTTCACATCGTTGGCGCCAATCTCGAGCTGGGGCACGCTGTCGCTACGGGCATCTTGCGAGAGCAACAGGTTGCGGTTGGTCTGGTAGGCATCGGTTTTCTGGGCCCCCTGCTCCACCTTAATCAGGCCTGCGTACACGGTACGGCTCTGGTCTTTGGCCGCGCCTTTGTAGAGCACATCGGAGTAGGCGTGGTCGGCTACATGGTGTTGCAGTGTGTAGTGGTCTACGTGCTCGAGGCCGGTGGTGAAGTACAGGCCCAGCATCTCGGAGGACGAACCCGGCCCCAGCATCTCCGACTGAACCTCGGCACGGCTGATGGTAGACCCCATGTTCACCACCAGGTCGTTGAGGGCGGCGTCGCGCTTCAGGTGGGCCCGCTGGCGGTGAAAGTGGTAAAAGCCCTGGCCCAGGAGCTGGATGTGCGCGTGGCGTACCTTGGCGCCGCTCTCCACAATAATCTCCGTCGAAGAAGTGTTGACCGAAGGGCTTACTTTAGCAGCGGAGATGTATTCCTCGATATACACCGCCTGGCTGTTCACGTCGCCCACAATCAGGGTGCGCGAACCCGATAGTTTGCCGCCCTCAAGGTACTTGAACACGCCTATGGGCTTGCTGAACTCCACATTCCTGGGAATGTATAGGAAGACCCCGTGGGTAAACAAAGCGGCGTTAAGCGCAGGAATCTTGGAGTTCTCAGGGCGGTTTGCCTGTGTGCCCACCAGGTCAGACCAGTTGACCGCCTTGAAGAGGTTCTCCTCGACCAGCCTGGGGTACTCGGCAATGGCTCTGTGCAGGCTGGTGAAAATTACGCCCTGCTGCCGGTACTCCTCGGGCAACTCGACGTGCACCAGGTCGGCGCCCACGAATACCGCATAGCCCGAGAGCTGGGCCTGGGCCAGGCGATCCAGCACGGCCTGGGGAATGGCCTTAGGCTGGCCTGTAGGCTGCTCGAGCGCCAGCTCCTCGAAGGGCACCTCGGTAATGTCGGTATACTTCCACTCCTCGGTGCGGGGGGTGGGATAGGGCAGCCTGGCAAAGGCATCCCAGGCTTGCAGTCGCTTGGCCTGAAGCCAGGCAGGTTCGTTGAGCTTTCTGGAGACCTCCAGAACCAGGTCGCTAGAGAGAGTTGAAGTCAGCATTACCCCACCGACCCTTCCATCTCGAGCTCGATCAACCGGTTCAGCTCGACGGCGTACTCCAGAGGCAACTCCTTCGCCACCGGCTCGATAAAGCCACGCACAATCAGGGCGGCGGCTTCGTCTTCGGGCAGGCCCCGGCTTTGCAGGTAGAAGATCTGTTCGTCGTTGAGGCGGCTCACGGTGGCCTCGTGGCCCACAGTGGCGGTGTCGTCTTCGATCTCCATGTAGGGGTAGGTATCGGTGCGCGACTCCTCGTTGATCAGCAGGGCGTCGCATTCCACGTTAACCTTGACGTTCTTGGCGCCTTCATACACCTTGATAAGGCCCCGGTAGCTGCTGCGGCCCGAACCCCTGGAAATGCTCTTGGACACGATGCTGCCGCCTGTATTCGAGGCGGCAAAAATCAGCTTACCGCCCGCGTCCTGGTGCTGGCCGGTGTTGGCAAAGGCAATCGAGAGGATATCCGAGCGAGCCCCTTCTTCCACCAGGTAGCTGCTGGGGTACTTCATGGTCAGCTTGGAGCCCAGGTTGCCATCGAGCCACATGTGGTAGGCGTCTTTCTTGACCAGCGCCCGCTGGGTCACCAGGTTGTACATGTTGTGCGACCAGTTCTGGATGGTGGTGTAGCGGCTACGGGCACCCTGGTTCACCACGATCTCGATCACCCCGGAGTGGAAGGAGTCGGTGGTGTAGGTTGGGGCCGTGCAGCCTTCGATGTAGTGCATGTCGGCCCCCTCATCCACCACGATGATGGTGCGCTCGAACTGGCCGAGCTCTGCGGTGTTCACGCGGAAGTAAGCCTGCAAGGGCAGGTCTACCTTAACCCCTTTGGGCACATACACGAAGCTCCCACCCGACCAGACCGCCGAGTTGAGGGCGGCGTACTTGTTGTCCTCCGGGGGAATGACGGTGGCGAAGTATTCGCGGAACAGGTCTTCGTGGTGCTTAAGGCCTTCCTCGATGGAGACGAAGATCACCCCCAGGCGCTGAAGTTCTTCTTTGACCTGGTGATAGACCATCTCCGAGTCGTACTGCGCCCCCACCCCAGCCAGCACCTTGCGTTCGGCCTCGGGGATGCCCAGTTTTTCGTAAGTGCGGCGAATTTCCTCGGGTACTTCTTCCCAGCTCCGGGCATCACGCTTTTCGGTGGGCTTTGCGTAGAAGTAGATCTCATCCATGTTGAGGCCCGAGAGGTCGCCACCCCAGGTCGGAACCGGCTTGGACTGGTAGATTTCCAGGGCCTTCAGGCGGAACTCGAGCATCCAGGCAGGCTCATCTTTGTGGTAGCTGATGGCCTCCACCACCCGGCGGTTGAGGCCCTTCTCGGCCTTCCAAACCGGCTTTACTTCATCTACAAAGCCGTATTTGTATTCATTGCCGATGTTCTCGACGACAACGTTATCTGACATTTGTGTGCTCCCTTTGTGTTGCTGGTCTCGGTCGAGTCGCAGGTCTCAGTTCAAGCGCCGCTTCATCCTTCGAGATGCGACATCCGACTTGCGACCATCACCTAGTCCCCCGCTACCGCCAGTTCCTTCACCCAGTCGTAGCCCTGCTCCTCGAGCTTCATAGCCAGTTCGGGGCCACCCGAGGTCACAATGCGGCCATCGATCATCACGTGTACCGCATCCGGCACGATGTAGTTGAGCAAACGCTGATAGTGGGTGATCAGGAGAGCGCCAAAGTTGGGGCCACGCATGGCGTTCACGCCCTTGGCCACTACCTTCAAAGCGTCGATATCCAGGCCGGAATCGGTCTCATCCATGATGGCGTAGGTAGGCTCCAGCACCATCATGTGCATGATCTCGTTGCGCTTCTTCTCGCCTCCAGAAAAGCCGTCGTTGAGGTAGCGGGTCAGGATGCTTTCATCCCACTCGAGGGTCGCCAAGGCCTTTTGCAGCTTGCCGTAAAACTCCATCATGTTCACTTCGCCGCCCTTTTTGGCCTGGAGGGCCAGGCGAAGGAAGTTGGCATTGGAAACCCCCGGTACCTCCACGGGGTACTGGAAGGCCAGGAACAGGCCCCTGCGGGCCCGCTCATCGGCTTCCATCTCGAGGATGCTTTCGCCGTCCATCAGGATATCGCCCTTGATGATCTCGTAGCTGGGGTCACCGGCAATAATCTTGCCCAGGGTGCTCTTGCCCGCCCCGTTGGGCCCCATCACTGCATGGATCTGGCCCTTGGGCACCGTCAGGTTGACCCCATTCAGGATGGTTTCGCCGTCCACGATTCTGGCGTGCAGGTTACGGATTTCCAGTTGGTTGACCATGACTCTTCCTTTCCAACAGCGTTTTTCGGTACAGCTAGAGCAGCTATCTCTTACTGCGAATTGCTCGCAATAAGAGTATAGGTTCTGTTCAAAAGAATGTATAGTAGTTTAGTCGGGATTCTGACTGTCTAGCTTACAATCTTAGCGCTGATAATGCAGATTTTTTGGATATACAAGCCAAACAAGCACCCTGGCTGGACTGGCTCTAAGGTTGTACAGGCTTGGCAGGTATATACCGTTCCGCATTCACCCATACAGGCGGACGGTCTGGATCATCAGCCGATTTTACGCTTCAGACCAGCACTCTGCACGATGTTGGTGGCGATTTCTTCAATCGAGGCGCTGGTGGTATCGAAATACTTAATGCCCACCCGCCTGAAAAGCGACTCGGCCCGTCGTACCTCGTATTCACATTGCTCCAAAGAAGCATACCGGCTATTCGGTTTGCGCTGGGTACGTATCTGGTGCAGCCGATGGGGATTAATGGTTAGGCCAAAAATCTTGTCCTTGTAGGCCTTGACCGGATCAGGAAGCGTATCACGCTCGAAATCGTCCTCGGCCAGAGGATAGTTGGAGGCCCGCAGACCGTATTGCAAGCCCAGGAACAAGCAGGTGGGGGTTTTGCCGGCTCGACTGACCCCAATCAGGATTACGTCGGCCATCTGGTAGTGCCGATCCCCTATTCCATCGTCGGTAGCGAGAACAAAATCCACTGCATCAATACGGGTAAAGTAGCTGTTGTCGCTCACGCTGTGCAGACGCCCCACCCGGCCCGTAGGAGGCTGTCCGAGTTCGCGCTCGAGCTCCCCCAGGTAGGTACGAAACAGATCAAAGTGCAGAGCCGGGGCGGTTTTGAGCTGGTCATTTAGCACTGGATTGGCCAGGGTCGAAAACACAATGGGGCGTACCCGCTCGCGCTCAAAAATCGAGTTGATCTCGTACACAAGGCCATAAACCTCTTCTTCGGTGTCTGTGAAAGGCCGCGTTACATAACGAAACTGTACAGCCTCGAACTGGGCCAGCAGACTCCGCGCCACCGACTCAGCCGTCAAGCCCGTATGGTCGGAGACAATAAAAACCGTTCGCTCCATAGCATTCCCCGTTGAACCCTCTTATTAACAGTGTAGTTTATGTGTGTATCTTCTACTACACAGAACTATGGGCCATACCTACACCAAAATGAGCTACTCCACTTTGACCTGGGCTCGAACTACCATCAGCTGCAACGAGGTGCGCTATGGCTTACATCCGCTGGTTCGAGACGCTGGGCATGAAAGACCTGGAAGTAGTCGGGGGCAAAAATGCTTCCATTGGAGAGATGCTCGCCAACCTGTCGCAGGCCGGGGTGCGGGTTCCGGGGGGCTTTGCGACCACTGCCCAGGCTTTCCGTGAGTTCTTGCAACACAACCAACTGACCGAGCGCATCAACGCCGCGCTAGGTAGCCTCGATACCGATGATGTGGACGAGCTGGCCCGCGTGGGCGCCGAAATTCGTAGCTGGGTCGAGCAGGCCGAGCTACCCAAGGCCCTAGAAGTAGCCATCGTGGATGCCTACATTCGCCTCGAGTCCGCCTCCAAGGGCGGGCTTTCGGTTGCCATACGTTCCAGCGCCACTGCCGAAGACCTGCCCGAGGCCAGCTTTGCCGGGCAACAGGAGACCTTCCTGAACGTGAAGGGTATTGAGAGCGTGCTTTTACACGTTAAAAAGGTCTTTGCTTCGCTCTACAACGACCGGGCCATCGCCTATCGTGTTCACCACGGGTTTGCTCACGAGGAGGTAGCCCTGTCGGCAGGGATACAGCGCATGGTCCGCAGTGACCTGGGAGCCGCCGGCGTGGCTTTCACCCTCGATACCGAATCGGGTTTCCGCGACGCGATTTTCATCACCTCGAGCTATGGCCTGGGGGAGTTGCTGGTGCAGGGTGCGGTGAACCCCGATGAGTTCTATGTCTACAAAAAAGGGCTGGCCGAGGGTCGCAACACCATTTTGCAGCGCACCCTGGGCACCAAGCTGCAAAAGATGGTCTACGCCGAGATGGGTAAGGGCGTGCAGACAGTGGAAACCTCCACCGAAGAACGCCGTCGCTTCTCGCTCTGTGACGCAGATGTACTGGAGCTGGCCAAACAGGCGCTCTTAATCGAACAGCATTATGGCAGGCCCATGGACATCGAGTGGGCCAAGGATGGGCTGGACGGCCAGATTTACATCCTGCAGGCCCGACCCGAGACGGTGCAGAGCCGGGCCGGGCGGGTGCTCGAGCGCTTCGAGATGCTGGAAAGCGGCACCGTGCTGGTGACAGGCCGGGCCGTGGGGCAGCGGATTGGCGTGGGTACGGTACGGGTAATTCACCACCCCCGCGAGATGAACCGGGTACAGCCGGGCGACGTACTGGTAGCCGACATGACCGACCCCGACTGGGAACCGGTAATGAAGAAAGCAGCAGCCATTGTGACCAACCGGGGTGGGCGCACCTGCCACGCGGCCATCATCGCCCGCGAGATGAACATCCCGGCGGTGGTCGGGGCCGGCAACGCTACCCGCGAACTGCGCGATGGCGATGTGGTCACGATTTCCTGCGCCGAGGGCGACACCGGGCGGGTCTATGCGGGCACCCCCCGGTTTGAGGTGAAGCGGATTGAACTCGATAACATGCCCCCTATCCCCACCAAAATCATGATGAACGTGGCCTCGCCCGAGCGGGCCTTCAGCTTCGCCAATCTGCCCAATGCCGGGGTGGGGCTGGCAAGGCTCGAGTTCATCATCAACAATGTGATCGGTATCCACCCCAAGGCACTACTGGATTTTGACCGGCTAGATGGCGAACTCCGGGCCGAAATCGAGCGTCGCATCGGTGGGTACAAAAGCCCTCAGGATTTCTTTCGGGAAAAGCTGGCCGAGGGCGTCTCGATGATCGCAGCCGCCTTTGCCCCCTACCCGGTGATCGTGCGTCTTTCGGACTTCAAGTCCAACGAGTACGCCCACCTGCTGGGCGGCAGCCGCTACGAGCCCAGGGAGGAGAACCCCATGATCGGCTTTCGGGGTGCTTCGCGCTACCGCTCACCCGACTTTGCCGGGGCCTTTGCGCTGGAGTGCCAGGCCCTGAAAAAAGTCCGCGACGAGGTCGGCCTGACCAATGTCTGGATCATGGTTCCGTTCGTGCGAACGGTAGGAGAGGCACAAACCGTTCTGCAAATCCTCGAGTCGCACGGCCTCAAGCGCGGTGAGAACGGCCTCAAGCTGATCATGATGTGCGAGGTGCCCTCCAACGCTATTCTGGCCGAGCAGTTCCTCGAGCTCTTCGACGGCTTCTCGATTGGTTCCAACGACCTGACCCAGCTCACCCTGGCCCTGGATCGCGACTCCGGCCTGGTGGCCGACCTCTTCAACGAGCAGGACGAGGCCGTGAAATTCTTACTTTCCCGTGCTATTCAGACCGCCAAAAACATGAATAAGTACATCGGCATCTGCGGCCAGGGCCCCTCCGACCACCCCGAGCTTGCACTGTGGCTGGTGCAGCAGGGCATCGAGAGCATGTCGCTCAACCCCGATAGCGTGCTCGAGACCTGGCTTTTCCTGGCCGAAAAGAACCCCCAGGCCGCAATGGGCAGCTGAAATCCTCGCGCCCACCCTGCGGGTGTCCCCAGGCAGTCGTTTACCCCTGTTTTCCCTGATCTTCGCACCGCGCTTGCCAATCTAAAGGCTGGTTTGGGCCGGTAGATCGGGGACAGGGCCCAAAAGGTGGCCGGGGTGCGGCGGCCCAGCCCTACTCCGCTTTAGCCTCCCGCCCCATCAAGCGGGAAAGCTCCTCCAGGGGATCGGCCCCCTGATAGATCACCCGGTAGACCGCCTCGGTAATGGGCAGGTCGGCCCCGGTCTCTAAGTCCCAGGCGTGCAGGGCCTTGGCGGTGTAGATGCCTTCCACCACGGTTTTCTGGGCCAAAAGCCCGGCCAGGGTCTCGCCCTGCACCAGCCGCTCTCCGGCGGTGCGGTTGCGCGAGAGGGGGCTGTGCGCAGTAGCAATCAGGTCGCCCAGGCCGGAAAGGCCCATAAAGGTTCGCTCACGGGCCCCCTGGGCCTGGCCAAACTTGATAATCTCGCGCAGCCCCCGGGTGATGAGCGAGGCCTTGGCGTTATCGCCCAGCTTCAGGCCGTCTACCATGCCCGCCGCCAGGGCAATCACGTTCTTGAGGGCCCCGCCCAACTCCACCCCGACCACGTCGCTCGAGGTGTACACCCGGAAACTGGGCCCAGCGAACACCTGCTGCACCGCCTGGGCCAGGCTGGCCTCGGTGGAAGCCACCACTGCCGCTGCCGGCAGGAGGCGGGCAATCTCCTCGGCCAGGTTGGGCCCGGATAGCACTGCGACCCGGGCAACCCCTGTTACCTCTTCGACCACCTGGCTCATTCGAAGCAGGTGGTGATCGGTAAAGTGCAGGCCCTTGGTCACCGAAACATAGGCCGACGCCCTGGGCAGCAAACCCAGGGTTGCCCTTATCGCCTTGGAAGGAACCGCAACGACCACAAACTGCGCTTTTTGCAGGGCTTCTTCGGCATCGGCGGTGGGAAAAAGGCTTTCGGGGAAGATGGCTCCGGGCAGATACTCGCTGTTTTGCCGCTCTTCCTGCATGGCCTGGGCGTGTTCGGCCCGCCGGGCCCACAAATAGACTGGAACCCCCTTAGACGAAGCCAGCAGGGCCAGCGCCGTGCCCCAGGCCCCAGCCCCGACAATTGCAATGGGTGCAAATCTGCTTTCCCCGGCCTTTTGCGGCTGGGATCTGGAAAGGGTGCTGGAAGACATCACAGACATTACGACCCCATCACTTTATCGCAACCCTGTTCGCCGCACCCGAGGCATCCAGAGGGCCTCGAGGCCAGCAGAAACCTCAGGGGCGCATCAGTATCAGAATCGAGAAGGCTTCGTACCATGCCCCAATCAGCAGGAAAAAAGCCCCCAGATAGACCATCCGGCCCAGTGCTCGCAGGCCAGCCCGGTATCCTTCACCCCTCAATGTCTTGAGCATCAAGACCATGCCGCCAAAGGTAGCCAGTATGTAGGCTTGCAACTCGACCACGATGGTGGGCAGGTGCAGCAGATAGTTGGCCAGTGGAAGGGCCACCGGGCTCAGGGCAAAACCCAGCACAAAGTAGCGCATGGCGTTGAACAGCAAAGCTGGAATGCCCAGGAAAAGCCCCGGCACTGCGGTAGTCAGGATCAGGCCATTGGTGAAGTTCCAGTAAAAAATCACAATAGCCAGACCCAGCACCCCTCCACCCACAGCACCGCCAAGGCCAATCTGCTCGAGGGCGCCCCCCACAATCTCCTGCATGAGTTTGACCAGCTGGGGGTTGGCGTAAGCAACCAGCCCACCCAGCGCAAACAGGCCATAGAGGCCGATATTCATGCCGATATAGAGACCACGGAATTGCCGTACCAGGGCCCAGCCCTCAGTCCACCAGCGGGCCAGTGCATTTTGGCCCCGAAGAGCCACCAGCCAGCCCAGCGAGAGCGCCACAAAAAGCGCCCAGGCCAACGGGTTTTTGATCCAGGCTGGGAGCAAGCCCCCTTCCGGCACAAAACCAATGCGGGTCACCTGGCCATCCCGGATGGTCACGCGCACGTCGCCGCCACGTCCTGCCACGGTCGCAGGAAACTGCACAATGGTTCCGCTCGGGGTCTGGTCTTCTCGAGGCTCGTTCAGGTTCACCAGAAGATCCCTCGGCGCTGGGGCAAAAGCGAAACTGCGCTCGAGGATCTGCACCGCCTCCTCGGTGGACTTGCCCACGGCCTGAGAGGGGTCGACCGCGTATTTGCCTGCTTGCCAGTCCTGCACGGCCTGCCGGGCCAGCTCGAGGTTGCCCTGGGCAAGGGAGAAAGGCAGCCACAGGGCCACCAACCAAAGCAAGGTGGCCCAACCCGCCGCACGTAGCCTGTCGGTCTCAAACCTCAACATACCTTTAGCCTACCGCTTCGGGCCTAGACTTCCTGTAAGGGCACACCCCGTTGGCACAAAGGGCAGGAGTCTGGAGCGTAGGTGGGAAAGTCGAGCTGGATGAGCGCGCGGAAGGGCACCCCAAACTCGCTGCGGCCCGCGCTCCGATCCACAATCGAGCCCACCGCCACACACTTAGCTCCCCTGGCCTCGGCGGCCTGTATCGCTTTCTGCACCGAGCCCCCGGTAGTCACCACGTCCTCCACAGCCAGAAAGCGTTCGCCGGGGTGGATGGTGAGCCCCTCGCGCACCCACATGCCTCCCTTGTCGTCCTTCTCGGCAAAGAGGGCCCGTGCCCCCAGGGCCTTGGCGGTTACAAAAGCCAGCACCACGCCCCCCATAGCCGGGCCAATCACAAAGTGGACGTCCAGCTCTTCAAACATTTCTCCCAGCGCCTGTCCTACCGCCTCGGCATAGATGGGGTGCTGCAATAAGGTGGTCGATTGCAGAAACTTGGGCGAATGACGGCCTGAACGCAGCAAAAAATGCCCTTCCAGCAGGGCCCCGGTCTCCTGATAAAGCCTCAGAATATCCACAGCCTCCATGCTACTGCTATCCTGAAGGCCGATGAACGCTGCTGCGTTATTTCTCCCTACCGAAGAACGCCCTCCGGGGGCCCGCCCCCTGGCTGCGCAGCCCCTTCTGGTGCTGGTGGGGCTCACGGGGGTGGGTAAAAGCAGCCTGATCGAGGCGCTGAACTATGCCAGCCTTCCCGACCGGCGCGTGCTGGTCGATCGCTTTGTGCTGCCACGCTACGGCTACCAGAGTGGCCAAGCCCTCGACCGCAGCGAGCGCTTTGCCCTCACCCGGCGCTTTCGCCAGGAGCACCCCGGCGGGGTTGCGGAAATCCTGGCCAGAAGCCACGTGGAGCCCACCTGGCCGCTGCTCTTCGATGGTCTGCGGGGGGAGGCCGAGGTGTGCTATGCCTTAGAGCATCTGCCACAAAGCTACTTTGTGGTGCTCGAGGCCCGTGACCTGACCCGCCTTTCGCGCCTGCTGACGCGGGGTGATGCCTTCGACCGGGTGCGGATGGACTATAGCGACCTCGCCACCCTGCGGGAACTGGCCCAGGGGGTCTTGAGCGAGGGGGAGCTGGAGGAGGCCCTGGGGTGGAACGTTCCTCCCCAGGAGCTGGCCGCGAAACTCAAAATTGTAGCCGAGGAGCGCAAGAACTACAACCCTGCCGGAACCCGTAAGGTGTTGCAGGGCTCACCTCGAGCCCTGTTCCTGGATACCGAAACCCTGAGCCTGGAGAAAGAAGCTGCAGCCATACGGGCCTTTGTGGAGCAGATCCATGCCTAGCATCCAGCGCATCACCCCCCGTCCGTTTCGCTTACCGCTCAAAGGTACGCTGCGCTGGGGCAGGGCCTCGGAGCTTTCTGCCCTGGAACATGTGCTGCTGGAGGTGGAGCTTTCCGATGGCTCGGTGGGCCGGGCCGAGATTCCGCCGCGCCCGACCATCTATGGCGAGACACCGGGCACGGTGCTGGCAGCGCTGGAGTACCTTGCCCCCCAGCTGCTCGGGCTCGAGGCCGAGGACACCGAAGCAGTGCAAAAAGTACTGCACAACTTCCCCAACAACCTCACCGCCAAAGCTGGGCTGGATATCGCCTTGTGGGAAGCCTGGGCCAGGAGTGAGGGACAGGAGCTGTGGCAGGTTTTTGAGCCGCATCAAGAGCGGGTCAGGGTGAGCTACATCCTGGGCATTGCCGACGAGGCAGAGATGCTCTTGGATGCCCACACGGTTTACGAGGCTGGGGTGCGGGTACTAAAGGTGAAAGTAGGGCGCGACCTGAAGGATGACCTGGGGCGCATTACCGCACTGAAGGAGCATTTTCCCGACATCGAACTCTACGCCGACGCCAACGAGACCCTGCATCCCGAGGAAGCCGAGGAATACCTGCGCCGCTGGGCCGAGGTGGGGTTGCTGTACGTGGAAGAACCCCTGCCCATCGCCGAGGTGCTGGCCCGCAAAAGGCTGCGCAAAGCGACCATTCTGCCCCTCATCGCCGACGACTCGGCCTTTACCCTGCGCGACCTGTGGCGCGAGGTCCAGCTCGATACCTACGACATCCTGAACCTCAAACCGGCCCGCACCGGCTATACCCAGACCCTGGAGATGCTGGCCCTGAACCGCGCCGAGGGCAAAAAAGCCATGGTGGGTTCACAGGCCCTGTCCAGCTTTGGGGCCTTCCAGACTGCACTGATGGCTTTCCAGGAAGGGGTGACAGAGGCCTGTGAGCTGGCCTTTCATCTGAAAGCCGAGGACGGCTTTTGCAACTTTCCCCCGCTAAAAGAGGGTTGGCTATACTGGGAAGACCTGGCCCAGTGTCGCTTCGACCCCTCCGCTTTTGAGGCCTTTGCCCTACAGCGATTGTCATGACACCCATTCTGCTTCCCGAACGGATTGTCCAGGTGTTGCGGGTAATCTGCCCCATCCTGAACGATGCCAGGGTGGAATGGGCAGTGAGCGGGAGTCTGGCCCTGGCCCTGCATGGCTTACCGGTAGTGCCCAAGGATGTAGACATCCAGACCGACCGGGTGGGGGCCGAGCAAATGGCCCAGTTGCTGGCCGAGTATCTGATCTATCCGCCGGGTATGCACCTGGGGGTACGCCTGGTGCGCTCGTACTTGGCCCAGTTCAAAGTTCACGACATCGTGGTGGAGGCCATGGGCTACATGGAGTTTCAAACCGTCAATGGTCGCTGGAACCCTGCCCCCGACTTTCGGCACAAACGGCGAACGGTGGATTACCTGGGCCTTAGCATCCCGGTGGTCTCGCTGGAATTCTTGTGGGCTTTCTATACCCAGCTCGAGCGTCCGGGCCGGGTGGCCCTGATCGAGGCCAGGCTCAAGGCCGAGCAGGGAGAGGGCCCGCAGGGTTAAAAAAGCTCGAGCGCATAGGTCACGACCGCGCTGGTCTCTTTGAAACCCAGTCGTTTGTAAAGGGACTGGGCGGCCTTTTCGTGGTCGTGGGCGCGCACCTGCAGGCTTTGAATCTGCGCGTTGCTGAAGGCCCAATCGGCCGCCTTGCCCAGGAGTGCCCGGCCCAGACCTTTCCCCCGCGCCTCTGGCACCACGCCGATGTAGGCAATTTCGGCCTGGGTGTCGTCGAGCTCGAGCTCGGCCAGGCCCACCGGTTTTCCCGCGTGGTCGTAGGCCATGAAAAGCTCCACCTCGCCGCCCAGGAAGTGCTGGCGCAGCTCCTCGTCGGTCCAGTGCAGACGCAGGCTCCAGCCGTCCTCGGCCCGGCTATACAGATCGCGGTAGACCTGGGGGTCGCAGGGTTCGGCCAGCTCGATTTTGAAGCCCGGTGGCACCGGATAGGACAGATCGGTGCGGCCAATGGAATAAAAGTAGGTGGTGTGCTCGGCAGAAAAACCCGCCTGCTCGAGCAGTTTGCGGGCATAGTGGTTGCTGGCTTCGGGGAAGGCATAGAGGGTGGGAAAACCCTCCTGGCGGGCTTTTTTGACCAGGTGCTCCAAGAGGGCCTGGCCATCACCTGCGCGAATGATAGGGCCCTCGAGGGCTGCTCCATCCCAGAAGGGCACCAGCGCCCCATACCCCTGTACCCGGCCTGCCTCGAGCCAGACCCAGGCTTTCTCATCCTCGCCGGCCAGCACCTCCCACCACAGCCCTTCGGGTGTACGCGCCTCCGGGGCCAGCGAACGGCGCTCTGGGGCTTCATCCATCCAGCTCAGCAACTCGGCGAGCTGGGAAAGGTGGGTTTGCGCTACGGGCCGGTTCATATCCCTGTCCTTGTGAGGCGCGGCCAGGCCAGGTTTAGCGCTCCCCCTACAGCATTGCGGGTCAGAGAAAGTTCTCCGACATGTGGCGCCAAAGCCAGCCCAGACCGCTCGTTAGACGTATTGTACAACGCCGGTTTCTGCTAGAATCTCGGGTACACACAATGAACGGTCTTACAACCTTCGTCATCAACCCGGCGGCGGGGCGCGGGCGGGTGGGTCAGATGTTGCAGCACCTCGAGGCCACCATCCGCCGGCATGCCCAGTCCTTCGAAGTGCAAATCGCCATCACCCAGGCCCCAGGACACGGCATCGAGATTGCGCAGGGCGCCCCGGCGGGCAGTCGGGTCGTCGCTGTGGGGGGAGATGGAACCGTACACGAGGTGGTGCGGGGGATTGCCGGCTCGGATAAGGCCGTCGGAGTTATTCCCATCGGCAGCGGCAACGACTTTGCCCGCATGGTAGGCCTGCACCGGCTGGGGCTGGGGGCTGCCCTGCAAACGGCCCTGCAAGGTAGCATTCACACCGTAGACCTGGGCCTGGTCAACAATCAGCCCTACGGGGCCAGCCTGGGTATCGGCTTCGATGCAGCCGTAGCCCGCAAGGCCCTCTCGGCGCCTACCTTTCTGCGGGGCATGCCCCGTTATCTGTACTCGATTTTTGGTGTGCTCAAGGAGCTGGAGCTACCCCACCTCGAGCTCATCCAGAATAACCAGACCATCTACCGGGGTCCCAGCCTGCTGGTGGCCCTGATGAATGCCCCGACCTATGGCGGGGGTATCCCCATCGTGCCCGACGCCGTACCAACCGATGGTCTCATTTCAGCAGCAGTGGCCGGCGAGTTCAGCCGCCTGGGGGTGATGGGCATTCTACCCAGGCTGCTTTTGGGCCAGCACGTCAACCACCCCAGGCTGCACTTCTTCCGGGGCACCGAGTTTGTGGCCCGCTTTGATCGGCCGGTTCCGGCTCATTCCGACGGCGAACTCATTAGGCCTTCGGCCGAGTACCACGTACGCATGGTTCCGCAAGGCTTGAAGGTGATCCAGCCGTGATTCGGTTTTGTTCGCGTGCAGTTAACACCCTGGCGGATAACCCGGTGACGGATAACCCATCCCCCCTACCAGGCCCTGATAGATTGGTAGTACGGGCGGCTTGGGGCCGCGTACGAAAGGATTGGACATTCGGTGAACGAAGTTAGCTGGAAGCTATTTGCACCGCTCTCGATTGAAGGGACCACCCTCTTGATCGAACATCAGGACTTACCCTCGGGCATGGCCGTGCGCCTGGGAGGGGCAGGGGGTGTGGTGCTTAAACCCCAGGAAGCCCAGGAGCTACTGCTCAACCTGCTCACCGGCGAATCCTGGGTGAGCAGTCGCCTGGTCTGGGCAGCACCCCGGCTCCACATCGGGCAAAAAGGCTACAACCTGAGCGAACGTGCCAAGCTGGCCCTGATTGAAGCCTTGCAGTCGCTACTGGTGGAATCTCAGGGCGTAGCGGTCAACCCTATGCCCAAGGAAACCTGGCAGCGCTCGCTGCTGGAAATAACCCAGCATCGCTTTGCCAGCGTGGAAGAGGCCCTGCCCAAGCTGGGTGAGATTTTGATAGCCCTGGGCTTCAAAGGGATCTGCTTGTGGTTGCGCGACAGCAACGAGCGCACCCTGAAACTGGTCGGACAGTATCCTGAAGCCTCCCCGCCCGAAGATCTTCTGCCCGAGCGGCACGCAGTATATTTCCAGGTACTCGAGCGCAACCTGCTGATCGCCGCCGACGATGCCCGCCAGGATGCCCGCATGACCGAACTGCGCGATATCCTGATAAGCCGAGGGCTGGGAGCGGTCTTGCAGGTGGTGTTTCACAGCGAGAGCGGTCTGCGCGGGGTCATGTGGATCGAGAGTATCCAGCCTCGCAAATGGAGCAGTGCCGACGAGACCCTGGCCCTGGCCATGGCCCAGGTCATCGAACGCATTCTGCGTCCACTCAAGGACGACCTTAAAATCCAGACCCCCGAGCGCAAGTCGCTGGCGGTCAAGCGCAGCGAGTTTGAGCTCAACCTGGCCCAGGCACTATCACTGGCCCAGCGGCACGGGCGTTCGCTGGCGCTGATGCGTATCCGGGCCGAGGGCATGAACAAGGCCCAGACCGAGCAGGCGGCCCGCGAGATTGCCTATACCCTGCGCCAGAGCGATTCACTGGCCTATCTGGGCGATCAGGGCTTTGCCCTGCTACTTTCCGAGGTACGCTGGACAGCAGGCGCCAGCCGGGTAGCCCATCGCTTACTGGGCCGCCTGCGGGCCGCGCTATCGGGCCTGAAGGTGGGCATTGGCATCGCCATGTTTCCCCAGGACGCCACCACGGTGGAAGGGCTTTGGAATCAGGCCGAGCAGGCCTGTAATTCGGCGCTCGAGACCGGCGGTGGTATTCGCCTGCTCACCCCCGGCGCTACCGAGCTGCAAGAAGCCCTCTCCCAGGATGGCCTGACCCTGCACTTCCAGCCGGTGTTCAATCTGAGCGACCTCGAGCTCGTAGCCGTCGAGGCCCTGGCCCGCTGGCCCAAACCCCGGGGCCTGCACCAGGCCGGAGAGTTTTTGCCCCTGGCCGAACAGGTAGGCCTGATGAGCGCCCAGGACCGCTGGGCTCTGGACAAGGTGCTCGACCAGGCAGCCCTCTGGAAGCCCTCCGGCGTCAACGCCCGTTTCAGCGTGAATATCTCTTCTGAAACCCTGGTCGACCCCAACTTCCCCACTGCCTTGCAGGAGATGTTCTCGGCCAAGCGCCTGCCTACCGACATCATCATCATCGAGCTGCGCGAGGAAGCCATCCTGAGCGACCTCGAGACCGCCAGCCGTAGCCTCGAGATCCTCAAGCACCTGGGCGTCTCCATTGCCCTGGACAACTTCGGCACCAACCCCCTCCCGCTCACCCAGCTCAAGCGCCTTCCGCTCGACTGGATCAAGCTGAACCCGGCTCTCTCGGCCTCGGAGAACGCCCCTCTAGCCAAGGCCGCCATCGACATGGTGCACGCCGTGGGTACCAAGGCTGTGGCCAAGGGGCTGGAAGAGCAGTCCCAGCTCACCCGCATGAAGGAACTGGGGGCCGACTACGGCCAGGGCCATATCCTGGGCTGGCCAGTGCCTGCCGAAGACCTGGGGGCTTTGCTGGTGTGGGGCATTGGTTCCTAGAGTGGTTCTCTGGAAAGCACCCGGCCATCGCCGAGGATCAGGCTCTGTACAGGTTTCTTTTTTACCGCCGGGAGTGGCGGCAAAAATAGCGAGAGCTGCTCTCTGCTACCATTGAACCCATGACGGAAGGCGCGCTGCTGGTGCTGCGGCTGTTGTTGTGGCTGTTGCCTGGTATTCTCATGTTTCTGGCCGTTCGGGGCTTTTTTGCAGGGCGTAGCCGTGTGGCTCTGGGTTTGATGATTGGTGCGATTCTGGCTGCCATGCTGGTTAAGCCCTTTCCGGTAGGCTTTGCTTTCCTGCTCATCGGCGGGCTGGCGGGCCTGGGCGGAGGGCGCAACCCCAAATATGCCAGGGAGTTGCGTGAGCGCATAGAAGAGCAGCAAAAACGCTAAGGCAGAGCACAGGGCCCTATTTGCTCAAAGGTGACCCGGTGCCCCAGCCGAAGGCGAACAATGGCTATACTGTAGCGTTATGGCATCGGCACAGCAAGACAAAACCTCCTTGCTCTCCCTGCCCATCCAAGAGCTACCGGGCGAGGGCTACCGCCGTCGTCAACTGGCAGGCTGGCTCTACGAGAGAGGTGCCCAGCTCTGGGACGAGATGACCGACCTGCCCAGGGCACTCCGCAGCGAGTGGGCCGAGCAGTTTCGCATCTCGGAGTTTGCCGAAGTCGTGGCTTACCCAAGCCAGGATGGCTCGGTTAAGTATCTGTATGCCCTGTTGGACGGCCAGAAGACCGAGGCTGTGTACATGCCCTACCAAAACCGCAAGACCCTCTGCATTTCCAGTATGGCGGGCTGTCCCGCGGGTTGCACTTTTTGCGCGACCGGCAAAATGGGCTTTGGGCGTAATCTTACTGCAGCAGAAATTGTGGATCAGATTCTTTTTGCTGCCCACCACCAGAAGCACTCGCCCCGCGAAATCCGCAACGTGGTGCTGATGGGCATGGGCGAACCGCTCTTGAATGTAGAAAACGTATTTGCCGCCATCGAGCGCCTGCTGCACCCCCAGGGACTAGACATGAGCCCACGCCGCATTACCCTTTCCACCGTGGGGATTCCACGGGGTATCTACAAAATGGCCGAGTGGGGACTCGAGGTGCGTCTGGCCCTCTCCCTGCACGCCCCAGACGACGAAACCCGCCAGCAGATCATCCCCACCGCCCACCGCTACCGCATCGCCGAAATTATGGAAGCGGTGCGACACTACTACGCCAGAACCAAACGCCGGGTCACGCTGGAGTACACCATGCTCAAAGGAGTGAACGACCACGACTGGCAAGCCCGCGCCCTGGCAGGGCTTTTCGAGGGCCTGAGTGTGCATATGAACCTGATCCCCTGGAACCCCTGGGAGGGTGCACCCCACCAGGGCACCCCCAGAGCAAAAATCCTCCGGTTTGCTGCCATCCTGGAGGCACAGGGCATCCCCACCTCGGTGCGCTGGAGCCGGGGGCGTGATGTGGGCGCGGCCTGCGGGCAACTCGCGCTGAAGCAGCCTGCCTGAGCCGATGAACTCCCAAACCCTAACGGCTTTCATGCAAAGACCATACAATGTTCGGCGGTATGAATAGAAACATCATCCTCATCGTAGTTGCACTGTTGGCTTTGTTGGGCGTGGGCGCCTATTTGCTATTGGGCCAGCGCTCTGGCAATCAGGTAGCCAGCGGGGGCAGCGGAACCCTCTGCAGCAACCAGCCCCCTGCCGCCACGGGCCTCTCCAACGAGGGCATCACCACCCTTCGCATCGAAGAGCTCAAGGAAGGCAGCGGCCCCCAGGCCATCACCTCCAACACCGTGCGCATGCAGTACATCGGACGCCTGGTCGATGGCAAACAGTTCGACACCTCCTGCCAGCCGGGCCGCACCCCCTTCGAGTTCACCCTGGGGGCGGGTCAGGTTATCGCTGGCTGGGACTCGGGCATCGTGGGGATGCGGGTGGGCGGCCAGCGCCGGCTGATTATCCCGGCTAACCTGGCCTATGGCGAGCGCAGCCCCAGCCCCGACATTCCTCCCAACTCGGCGCTGATATTCGACGTGGAGTTGCTGGAGATTCGCTAAATCTGCTCCTGGCCTATTTCTGCAGCGTCAAATGGTTGTGCAGGCACCCGGCCCATCGCACCGGCGGGTATACTGGTTGGGTAAGTTTGCCGGTTTGGGTGCAAACTCCCATTCCAACGACATGAAGGTATCGGACTCGCAGGAGCGTGGTGAAGCCAAATGCGGTTTGTGGTGTTGAGTGGACAGAGCGGAGCCGGCCTGACTTCGGCCCGGATGGCCCTGGAAGACCTGGGCTATTTTTCAGTCGACAACATCCCCCCTCAGCTCTGGGGCGACCTGCTCAAGACCATAGAAGACCGGGGCATCCACAAAGTCGTGGTGGTGCTGGACATTCGGGCACGTGAGCTGCTGGGCGAAGTAGAGGCTGTGCTGGCCCAGCTCAGGCCCTTCATCATCTACCTCGAGGCCAAAAGCGACATCCTGCTCAAGCGCTACAACCTTTCCCGCCGTCTGCACCCGCTGGGCATGGGCAACCTGCTGCGCGAAATCGAGCAGGAGCGACAGGCCCTGGCCCCCCTGCGAGACCGCGCCGACCTGGTTATCGACACCTCCGAGCGCACCCCACGCCAGCTCAAGGAGGCCCTCGAGGCCGCTCTGGGCGAAGAAGAAGGCTTCTTACTACGAATCTTCTCCTTCGGCTTCAAGTGGGGGCCACCCCAGGACTCCGATTTGGTGCTGGACGTGCGCTCACTCCCAAATCCTCACTACGACCCGGTGCTCAAATCGCGTCCTGGCACCGACCCCGAGGTGGCCGCTTATGTGTTCGCCGAAAAAAAGAATGAGCCACTCTACCGCACTTTGCTGGCGACTATCGGGCTTTCGGCGGAAGGCGCCCGCCAGACCGGGCGGGCCGCTTACACCGTGGCCATTGGCTGCACAGGTGGACAGCACCGCAGCGTAGCGGTTGCAGAACGGCTGGCCCAGGAACTCTCGGGCCGTTTTCGAGTTGAGCTGGAGCACCGTGACCTGGAAAAAGCCCTGGCTGCCTGAGCGAGGCTACCGGACATGATCTGGAACAAGGCCAACCCCCTCAGCCTGCGCAAACTGGCCCAGAGCCTGCGGGCCAACCCCGCCGACGACCGCTTTTTCAGCTTGCTGCGCTGGCTGTTGCCGGGGATGCGGGTCAAGCGCTACGCCTTGCTGGTGGCGCTGGGTTTACTGGCCATGTTTGTGGGGGTGGTGCATCTGTCGTGGCACACCCCCTTGCTGAACTGGTTTTTGCAGCTCATCCGCTGGACGGGATCCTTTTCCGTGCCGATGTGGGTTTCTGGGTCGGTCTGGCTCGGGGCCGGGCTGACGCTTTTTCTGCTGGGTCTGCGCTGGATGAACCGCAGCATGCTCTCGGCCTTCACCGACCCCGGCTCGGTCTCCAAGCAGGTGTACATCCGCCGACGGCTCGAGGCCGGCCCGCGCATTGTGGCCCTGGGCGGTGGCACCGGGCTTTCCCGGGTGCTGCGGGGCCTCAAGATGGAAACTGCCAACACCACCGCGGTGGTCGCCGTCACCGATGATGGAGGCTCTACCGGACGCCTAAGGGTTTCGTTTGGGGTTCCAGCTGTGGGCGACCTGGTCGACTGCCTGGCTGCCCTTTCCGATGCCGAAGGTTTACCTGACCTGATGAAGTACCGCTTTCAGCGGGGGGATGAGCTCAAAGGGCACACCTTCGGCAACCTGATGCTGGTCTCGCTCTCCGAGCTCAACAACGACTTTGCCAAGGCCATGCGCCAGGCCAACCAGGTGTTGCGCCTGCGGGGAGCGGTATGGCCGGCTACCTTTGAG
>FWPV01003784.1_pt1 | contig 32577 bp, 23 predicted proteins | sample 2228371 | NCBI WGS metagenome assembly FWPV01 (sample SAMEA103939776, study PRJEB20133) | metagenome
ACCAACTGGTTTGCCCATGCCCCTTTATTTGCGGAGTGCCCCGAATACGGAGGGTTGCCCAGCACCACCATGATGGGCTCGTCTTTCTTGATGCGAGCGGCTGCCTCGGCTTCCTCGACGATGTACTGAGCGAAAAGAAGCTCCGATTTTTTGATAGCTTCCTCAAGGGTGTTAGTGAGATAGATACCCAGGCGCTGGTCGCTTTTGAACTGATATTCTGTCTCCTGAAGCAATAAGCCAAGCTTGAGGTGGGCTACAGCGTAGGGAGCCATGAGCAACTCGAAGCCAAAGAGACGGGTGAGCAGTTTCTCAGCAACGTAGTCATTCCACATCCCTGTCTGACCCTGCCTGATAAAGTCTTCATAAATCTGTTTTATGACATCGTATAAGAAGGTCGCTGTGCCCACAGCGGGGTCGAGGATAAGCACGCCAGGGTCAGCCAAGCCCTGAGGCTTTTTGAAGCGTGTCTTGAGGATGTGGTCTATGGAGCGTACGATGTAGGAGACCACCGGCTCGGGGGTGTAGTAGACACCGCGCATCTCGCGGACTCTGGGGTCATATTCCTTGAGAAAGGTTTCGTAGAAGTGCACTACGGGGTCTTCTCTGGCTGTGCGCTTGCCGAAGTCCTTGAGCACAGCTTCCATATCAGCCTGCCTCAATACCTGCGCTAGCTCATCTACCAGCCAGGCTATGCGGTCGTCAAGGTCGTAACCTGCTATATGCTGGAACAGCTTTCTCAGGAAAGGGTTGGTTTTGGGGAGGTTCAATGCAGCATCAAAGCGGGTAAAGTGTGAGTTTTCAGGATTCGTGCATCGAGCAGCGAACAGACCATAGGCGATGGTCTGGGCATACATATCGGCGAACTGCTCGGTGGAAAGGTCGGGTATCAGGTTCTCGCGAAAAGCGGAAAACTGAGCGTGTAGGCTGCCGCTTTCAGGTTCCTTCTCGAAAGCATTTATGATTAGCTCGCGTATCATGTGGGCAAGGCGAGCCATGCGCTCAGCAAGCTCTCTGGGTGTGCCTACACCTTTGACTTCGTGAGCAAAGAAACTCTCAAGAAGCTCGGCAACTTTTTGAATTCCATCCTTGTCCCGCTTGATTTTGTTGTCTTTTGTCAGCATGCCCAGACGGGCAGCGAGACGTCGCTCGCCATCCACATACCAGCGAAATTCGAGAAAATCTGTAAGAATAAGGTTGGAGAGCGCATTACGATATCGCTTTAACTGCTCAGACTTCTCTACTTCGTCCAGGCTCTTATCAATATCTTTGGCTTCAATATAGCCAATTACAGCTGCGCCTCTATTTACTACGAAATCAGGAGCACCGCATTCTATGCGCTTGGGGTCAATTGTGGCGTCAATACCTTTATCTGCAGCTTCCAATATCTTTTTGAGATAGGGATAAAAGGATGGTTCGGTGAAAGTGCCTTTTTCGACGCCCTTTTCTATTTCTCTAATGTATTCGTGGTAGATTCTGATGTCTATCGCCATCTCCGACGACCCCACATAATCAAAGGGATAAATTGATTCATTAGGGAGTATTGTACGCTGAATATCGCAAACACTCAAGAGGCGATTACAGGCTTTTTCCTCGGATTTAATTGAACACGCGGAGCATATGGGTTATGATATAATATCGGCAAAGTAAAGCAAGCCCAATTCGCTTCGAGGCTACTTCTCTTTTTGCTGGTTGCAGATGGCTACTGAAGTTTTTTATCGCAAGTGGAGACCGCAGACTCTGGCGCAGGTGGTAGGGCAGGAGCACATCACTAAAACGCTGGCTAATGCTCTTTCCTGCGGACGGATCGCTCATGCCTTTTTATTCTGCGGACCGCGGGGCACGGGCAAGACCAGCACGGGCAGGATACTGGCGAAGGCTCTCAATTGCCTGACTAATGACGGTCGCGGCGAACCATGCAACTCCTGCAGTATGTGCCGGTCAATCAATGAGGGTCAGGCGTTGGACCTGGTTGAAATCGACGGCGCTTCGAATACCAGCGTGGACGATGTACGGGAACTGCGTGAGAAGATAAATTTCGCCCCTAATCTGGCGAGGTACAAAGTTTACATAATAGATGAAGTGCACATGCTGAGCAATTCCGCGTTTAACGCATTGCTCAAGACACTCGAGGAACCGCCTCCCCACGCCATCTTTATTCTGGCAACTACCGAGGTGCACAAAATACCTCCCACGATTCTATCGAGATGCCAGAGATTCGATTTCCGCCGACTGCCGCAGTCGGCTGTGGTCAACAAGCTGAAGGAGATTTGCGACCACGAGGGCATCAGGATACAGCCGCAGGCGCTGGCGCTCATCGCCAGAGCCGCTACGGGAAGCCTTCGCGACGCCGAGAATATACTGGAGCAGATGGTGCTTTATCATGGCACCGATATCAGCCTCGAGCAGGTCAGGAACGAGCTTGGCTTCATAGGCGATTTGAGGGTTAGCCAGCTTGCGGCGCATATTGTCAAAAAGGATGTCTCAGGCGGTCTTTCATTGATAAACAGCATTGCCGTCGATGGCGTTGACCTGCGCCAGTTCAGTCGGGGTCTGGTTGACTACTTGAGAAAGATGCTGACGGTCAAGGCGGGAGCCGAGGATGTCGCCGATATCACCGCAGAGGAACTGAAAGAAATGAAACAGCTTGTCGCTAATGTATCTATGGCGGAGCTGTCCAAGGTCATCAGGCTGTTTGCCCAGGTCGATTTTCGTACAGACCCGCAGTCCACGCTTCCGCTTGAGCTTGCCCTTGTTGATTGCTCGTTGTCCGGTGTCACAGAGCGTGTGAAGGCTGCTCCTTCAAAAGACATCGAGGAAGAGCAGCCGGTAAGTACGGTTAAACCGCAAAAGGCAGAAAGCCCGAAAGAGCCACCCAGGACTGAGCCACCTCCACCTGTTAAGGCAACGGCAACGAAGGATGCCGAGGCTGCTGTTACAGGCCCTCCCAAAAATATAGAGCAGATCCGACAGCGCTGGCCTGACTTTGTTAACGCCTGTCGTGGCGTTGGCTCCAGCGGTAACCTGGATGCACTTTTGAGGAGGGCGTGCGAGGCATTGGCTCTGGAAGGCGATACGCTGGTTCTGGGATTCTACTGGGAATTTCAGAGGAGCAAGATTGAAGATCCCAAGTATCGCCATCTGGTGGAGGATAAGCTGCGGGAAGTATTCGGCGTCCCTTATCATGTCCGCTGTGTTTTGACTCCTAAGGGGAAAGAGGTAAAATCACAGCAGCAGGCTCGGAATCCCGTGGTGAATGCAGCTCTGGAGATGGGGGCAAGGATTATAGCGGAAGAGGAGAGTCAAAATGATGAATAAAGCATTCCTGCGTCAGGCGCAGCAATTGCAGGCCAAGCTGGCCAAGGCTCAGGAGGAACTAGGCAAGGAGACAGTGGAAGCAGGTGCCGGCGGCGGTGCCGTGAAAGTGGTCGTCAGCGGTCATCAGAAGATATGCTCGATAAAGATCTCACCAGAGGCTGTTGACCCCAACGATGTAGGCATGCTGGAAGACATGGTTATGGCTGCTGTTAACGAAGGCCTTGAGAAAGCCCGGGAGCTTGCCGCCAGCCGGCTCGGTGCAATCACCGGCGTCAATATACCGGGACTTTTCTAGCTCTTTCTTTTCCAGTTTGTTGAGGTGATATAGTATTGGGAACCGGTTTTCAACCTGCAACAGAGCCAGTCTCTCGTTTGATTGAAGAGTTCAATAAGCTTCCGGGTATCGGTCCGAAAAGCGCAGCTCGACTCACTTACTACCTGCTGCGCATGCCCAGAGAGGAGGTGCTTGCTCTGGCTGATGCCATCCTCGCCGTCAAAGACAAGACCGTCCTCTGCTCCTCCTGCCAGAATATCACCGATTCCGATCCCTGCGCCATCTGCGCCAGCAGTGAGCGCGACCACAGCATTATCTGTGTGGTAAAAGAGCCGCTGGATATTATGGCGCTGGAGCGAACAGGGCAATACAAGGGCCTCTATCATGTGCTGCATGGTGTGATCTCGCCCATGGACGGTGTGGGCCCGGACGACCTCAAGATAAAAGAGCTGCTGGGGCGGCTCAGGGTTGGTTCAGTGAAGGAGGTAATCCTGGCGACAAACCCGAACCTCGAAGGGGAAGCAACAGCCATGTATCTCCACAGGTTGCTTGCGCCACTGGGGGTTCGCGTGACACGGCTGGCCCGGGGATTGCCTGTGGGCGGTGACCTTGAATATGCTGATGAGGTTACGTTGAGCCATGCTCTCGAGGGCAGGCGGGAGATATAGAGGAGAAGTGGTTAATGGTGTGGGGAACAGTTAGACATGCCACTAGATCAATCGCAGGTGAAGTGAGATGGAGCCACTGAAGAAGACAAAATCAATCTGTCCCGTGGACCTTAAAATCCTTGATGCCGAGCTGTGGAGGGTTGACGGCAAGGTGATAATCAAGAAGACTTGCCCCGACCACGGGAGCTTCGAGGATATCTACTGGAGCGACTATGATGAATATGTCAGGGCGGAGCAGTTCAGAGACCACGGTATCGGACTGCAGAGAGGAAGAGAGAACAGGGAAGGCTGCCCTCGTGACTGCGGTCTGTGCCAGAACCACAAGAGCCACACAACTCTGCTCATCATGGAGATAACGGACAGGTGCAATCTGCGCTGCCCGATATGCTTCGCCAACGCCGGTTCGAAAAATGGCACTGGCGACCTGACTATAGAACAGGTACGGTCGATACTGGAGTACGCCCAGCAGAACAACTCTCCGCTGAGAGTGAGAGGGGTCGGGAACAGCGGCGGGGAGCCCACGCTCAGAGACGATTTGCCTGAAATCATACGGATGGAGAAAGAGCTCGGCTACGATTACATCCTGATAATGACCAACGGGATCAGGCTTGCTCAGGATATCGAGTATTTCAAGAAAATCCGTGACCTCGAGGCGTGGCTCTATTTACAGTTCGATGGTGTCAGCGCAGAACCTTATATCCAGACGAGAGGTCTCGACCTGTGGCCCTTGAAGCAGAAGGTCATCGAGAATGCCAGAAAAATAGGATACAACAAGATTGCCCTGATACCCACAGTGGCGAAGGGGATAAACGACCATCAGGTCGGCGACATGATACGGTATGCGGCCGAGAATTCCGATGTCATCAAGTTCATCGTGTTCCAGCCGGTCAGTTTTTCAGGAAGGATAGATACCAGCAAGCTGAAGGAGATGAGGATAACCACACCGGATGTGATGAGGCTGGCTGAGGAACAAACTGGAGGCGAAATCAAGAAAACCGACTTTTTCTCGCTGCCCATGAATCAGACGCTGGCCAGAATCATAACTAAAGGCGGGCAGAACCAGGACTTCTGTGTTCACCCCCATTGCGGCGTGATTACCATTGTTGACTACGACAAAGGCAAGCTGGTGCCCTTGCCGCGTTTCATAAACAACGAGAAGCTGTACTATAGAATGCGCAAGGCTTTTGAACAGAACTGGTCCAGACCTAGGATAATGTGGTCTCTGGCAATCGGCTCACTGCTGAACATCAGTCCAAGGCTCTGGTTCAAGCTGTTGCCCAAGGTGCTGCTGACCAGAAGCTCCAAGTCCATACATTCGATGCTGACCGCGTGGCTTCCCGGCACATGGCTTACAATCGGGGTCATGCATTTTATGGACCCCTACAATTTCGACCTCGACAGGGTGCAAAACTGCTGTCTCCATTTTGGGGTAATAGACAACGAAGGGAAACCCAGGCTAATCCCGTTCTGCTCTATGAATAACATTCACAGGTCGGTGCTCAGCGGGAAAAGCAGAGTCATGGAATCTGAGTTGAAGGCTGCGGTCGGCCCAGCTCAACGGGTGGCATGACGCAGTGGGACGCCATGTCTAGACCTCGTGTGTACAAGACTGAAGCCATTGTCCTGAAGCGAACCAACCTGGGCGAAGCAGATAACATAGTTACGCTCTACACCCCGAATCTCGGCAAGATCAGGGCGGTTGCAAAAGGGGTGCGGAGACCGAAGAGCAGGCTGGTAGGGCATCTCGAACTTCTGACTCGGGGCAATATGCTCCTGGCACAGGGGCAAAACCTCGACATCATCACCCAGAGCCAAATAATAGAGAGCTTCCGTCCCCTGAGAGATAACCTGTGGCGCAGCAGTTGCGCCATCTATATTGCTGAGTTGATAGACCAGTTCACCGCGGAGCAGGTCGAGAATTACGCTGTTTACCGCCTTGTGCAATCAACACTGCGCTGGCTTTGCGAAGCGCGAAACAACGAGCTGGTCCTGAGGCATTTTGAGATAAATCTGCTCAGCTACATGGGCTACAGACCGGAACTCTACCAGTGTCTTACATGCAGAACAGACCTGAAGCCGCAGAGGAACTTTTTCAGCGCCAGAAGCGGCGGTACACTCTGCCCGGACTGCGCCAGAAGCGAGCCTCTGGCTCGTCCCATTACTGTCGATGCCCTCAAAACGCTGCGTTTTCTCATCAACAATGACCATGCCTCTGCAAGCAGGCTGAAAATTGGAGCGGAGTTATCTTTTGAGTTGGAACAGTTGTTGAGGGAGTATATCAGGTATGTTCTGGAGCACGAGGTGAAGTCTGTGGAATTTCTTGACAGGCTCCGCGAAGAAGCTGTCGTGAAGAATCAAAGCGCTGCGGCGGGTTGATTACTTTTCTCTTTCCACAACGTAGTCAGCGAGTTCGATAAGCGCCCTCCGGCTGGGGTTGTCAGGAAGCGTCCTGAGTGTCCGGCACGCATTCGCAACGAAGCTCTGGGCAACCTTATAGCACTCTTCAATAATACCGGAATTGCAAATCATATCGATTGCCATCTTGAGGCTCCGTTCTTTTTCCCTGTCTTCAAAAATAGCCTTAACGGGATTGTTATGAGGATGTTTCTCTTTGAGCAGAATTGCCGGCAGGGTTAACTTACCCTGAAGGAGGTCGCTTGCCACAGGCTTGCCCAGCTTGTCCTCGTCAGATGTGAAGTCCAGGATGTCATCTACAACCTGGAAAGCCATCCCGAGATTGTACCCGTAATCCCTCAGCGCTATTATGACCCTTTCCGGAGCTTCATTGACTATTCCCGCTGACTCGGTCGCCATAGAAAACAGGGAGGCTGTCTTATTGCCGATTCTCTTGAAATAGTTTTTCCGTGTCTGATTCAGGTCAAAGCTGCTGAAGCTCTCCTCAAGCTCACCGGTACACAGAGCCATCAGCGTTTGGGCGAAAAGCCTGTCGGTCCGGACATTGTTAGCGCGGGAGACGAGCTCTGCAGATTTTGAGAAGAGATAATCTCCGGCAAGAGTGGCTATGCCCCACCCCCAGATGCTGGCAGCCGTTGGCTTGCCCCGACGCCTTGTGGAAAGGTCTATGGTATCATCGTGTACCAGTGTTGCAGTGTGGAGCAACTCGACTCCTGTGGCTACAGGAAGAAGAACATCGAGGTTGCAGTCTCCTTGGAGCTTGCCGGCAAGCAAAGTTAACGCTGGGCGGACCCGTTTGCCGCCGCTATTCACAATATAATCGAGCAACTCTGCCAGCCAGGGATATTCTACATTAGCAACATCCTTGATGTTCTTCTCTACAAGCGCCAGTTCTTTCTCAACAGGTTTGAATATCGAGTTTTTCAAATCCAGACCTTTCGAATCAATTATGACGGTTATTATACACTAGGCTCTTGCTGCTTTCCTTCTCCGTAGGCCATCAACCAGGCTGTAGAGTACCGGAATAACCAGAAGTGTCAATAAGGTAGAACTGAATAGCCCACCGATAACGACCACTGCCAGCTCGGCAGCAAGCAGGGTGCCTTCTCCCCAGCCGACGGCAAGGGGGACCATGGCGAAAATAGTGGTCAGGGCTGTCATTAGAATAGGGCGCAATCTGGTATTCCCTCCCTGAACCAAGGCATCGTAGGTACTCATACCGCTCTTGCGCAAATCTTCTACCAAAGCGATGAGCACTATAGCATTGGTGAGCACGATGCCCACCAGCATCAGCATGCCCATCATTGCTGACACGCCCATAGTGTGCCCGCTGACAAGCAGACCAAGCATGGCGCCGATGGTCGCCAGAGGCAGGCTTACTAATATAATCAACGGATTGAGTATAGAGCGCATTGTGATTACCAGTATCAGTAATGAGATGACGATGGCGGCAAATATCGCGATGCCCATTCGTGAGAAGGTCTCGCTCATCATCTCAGCGACACCACCTATTTTTATCTCTACCCCTGGTGGTAAATGCATAGCATCGATCCTCTTTTGGACTTCCATGTTCACCGAGCCTACATCGCTTGCCGTTATGGCGCCTCTAATGGTCGCCGACAGATTAAGGTCCGTGTGGCTGATATGGGTTTGTCTCTCTTGAAGTTTTACATCGGCGATTTCACCCAGAGCCAGAGTCTGAGGGTATCCGATTCTCAATTCCTTAGCTTGAGCGACATCGCTCAAACCGCTGGCCACGCCTTTAACAAAGACTCCGTAACTTTCCCCGTTGATATTGGTCGTCTTGCCTGGCAGGGGACTTCCATGCATCAGAAGATAGAATTCCTGCTGCAATTGCTGTAATTGTTCAGGAGTCAGTCCCAGCGCCAGGACCTTGCCTGTGTCAATCTCTATACTGAGCTTTGGTACAACCATGGTAAGCTCGCTTTCGAGATTGCTTATTCCTTCCAGTTGTTTGAGGTCTTCATAAAGCTGGACCGTGGTCCGAGCGATACCTTCTTGATTCTCACCCTGTATGGAAATCTCGAGGTCGGAGAACGACATTCCGCTTCGTGCCCCGTGTTCTGAGGTTGACACGATGATATTACCCGTTGGGCCAGCCAATCCTTGGCAGGCAAGGCGCAAGGACTCGGCTTCCTTGTCCATATCTGCATCGGGTTTCAGATATATGGTAATTGTGGCGGTATTATCCCCGCCACCCATTGCAGCACTCATAGCACCGTAAAGAGAGGAGGAAACACCGACAGTAGTGTCGTAGCTCCTTATAGCTTCGTTACCTTCGAGGAGAGCCTCCACTTTGGCCGCTATTTCGTTTGTTGTTCTGATATCGGTCCCCGGGGGCATACTTATATCCACCGTAACTATTTTCTCAGTCATACTCGGCATAAACGATGTCCCTACCACAGGAATCAGACCAAGGCTGCCAAAGAAGAGCACTGCTGCGATAATCAGGGTAAGCGCCCGGTGTGACAGCGCCCATTTCAGTGTCGGTGTATAAAGCTTCTGATACCACGGGTCTCCAACTTTGACTTTAGCTCTAGCGCCAACCAGGAAGTTGGATAGTGCAGGCACGACCATGATTGCCACAAAAAGTGAAGCCAGCATAGCAAAGGTCACAGTCAGAGCAAACGGGATGAACAACTCCCCGACAATGCCCCCGACAAATATCAGAGGTATGAAGATAGCCACTGTTGCCAGTGTAGCCGAGGTTATGGGCAAGGCTATCTCCTTAGAGCCGTTAAGAGCGGCATCCCTGAAGTTTTCGCCGCGCTGTAGACGACGGTAAATAACCTCTACCATTACGATGCTGTCGTCAATCAAACGTCCCACTGCGATAGACATAGCACTTAAGGTAAGAAGGTTGATTGTTATGCCAAAGGCTCGCATAACCAGGAAGCCAATCAATATGCTCAGTGGTATGGAAATCGCAGTGACTATCGAAGCACGAATTGTCATCAAGAACAGAAAGACTACGACTATGGCAAGAGCACCACCTACCAGTGCCTTTTCCCATAGTTCATTGATGCTGCTCTCGATGAAATCCGACTGGTCAAAAACGGGGAATAGTTCTACCCCAGCGCCAAGACTAGGCTTTAACTCTTCAACTTTAGCTACAACCGCATTGGCTACATCTACAGCATTGGCTTCGTCTTCTTTCATTATCAAGATGCCAAGACTCGGCTTGCCGTTGGTACGGTAAACTACCGATGAAGGCGGCGGCCCCTTCTCCACATCAGCGATATCTTCAAGCACCACTGAATCAATACCCATGGGGGCATTCCTAATCGCATCTATCGAGGTGTATTGAGACGCAAGGGAGCTGACTATTTGTGACATCGAGATACCGTACTCGGACATTTTCTGAGGATTCGGAGCGATTACAACCTGATCGTTCTCACCGCCCTCGATTTCGACGCTTAGGACACCGTCAACGCTAGCCAGCACGGGCACAATTTGTGTATTTGCCAGCTCCTTCAGTCTGCTTGGTTCGATATCGCCACTCATGCTCAGGATTACCAGTGGCATCATACTCATATTTATGGGGATAACACGCGGATTCTCTCCTATCTCGGGATTGGTTTGAGGCAGATGGGCCACTTCAGGAGGGAGCGCAAGCTCGCTTATACCCTCTTTTATGGAGGTATTCACCAATTCCATATCTGTCCCGAATTCGAATTCAGCGAAGATAGCAGAGATGTTTTCTGCTGACGTAGAATATAGGTGCTTGAGCCCCTTCCCTTCCCAGCGCTCCCAGATAACCTCCTCGATAGGTGTGGTTACTTCGTCAGCTACGGTCTCCGGCAATGCCCTTGGATAAACTGTAATCACGGTAATATATGGGAGCTGGATATCCGGTATCATTTCCATCTTCATGCCGAGCAAAGCCCAGATAGACGCTCCCAGCAGAAGGGCGACTATTACAAGGGTTATCACACGACTACGCAAAGCCAACTCGCTGAAACGCCACATATCTACCTCTTTACAAGGGAAAAAATCATTTTGGGCTTGCTCTTTCTTGTCCAAGCAAGGAGTTTTCCTTCTCGATGATGCTCTCATCCAGTTTATTAAACAGATGTTCAGGAGGTGGCAGCCTCTGCCCTCCTCTGGGGCTGATCAACGTCCATCCTGCATCTTCTATTCTTCCTTTAAAGCCAAGTAAATGATGGAGTTTACTGGAACTAAAGGGCAGGAATGGATATAGAATAGTCTTAAGGCAGCTTATCACACTCAGAACCGTAGCAATGGACATGGCTGCGGATGCATTGTCCTCTTTTATGCTTTTCCAGGGTGCTTTGTTATCCAGATAGCGATTTGCTTCCTGGCACAATGACATTGCTTCCCTTATGGATTCCCGGAAACGGCATGAGTAGAGAAGCTTGTCCACGGTATCCAGAGCGCTCTCTGCCCTTTTCAACAGGGCGTTTGATTCCGCATCCTGCTCACCTGCCGGCGGAACACAGTGGTTGTAGTTGCGATAGGCAAATGTCAACACGCGCTGGACCAGGTTTCCGTAGGTGGCGACCAGTTCATCGTTATTGCGGCGGACAAATTCACGCCAGGAGAAATCCGAGTCGGAGGTCTCTGGCATATTCGCTGACAGAATGTAGCGCAGCGGGTCGGGTTGATAGCGCTCAAGATAGTCAGGAAGCCATACAGCCCAGTTTCGGCTGGTCGACAGTTTCCTCCCCTCTACGGTGAGGAATTCGTTAGCAGGCACATTGAAGGGCAGGTTCAATTCGCCGTACCCCATGAGCATGGCTGGCCATATTATGGTATGGAAGACGATATTGTCCTTGCCAATGAAATAGTAGCTTTTGCAGTCTTTTTGCCAGAAATCACGCCATCTTTCCGGAGCACCGTGGGACTGAGCCCACTCTTTAGAAGCTGAAAGATAGCCGATAACCGCCTCAAACCAGACGTAGATGCGTTTCCTGTCGAACCCTGGCAAAGGCACTTTCACGCCCCACTCAATGTCTCTGGTGATAGCCCTGTCCCGTAGCCCCTCATTCAGGTAACGAAGGGTGAAATTCAGTACATTCGGTCTCCAATGGCTTTGCTCTTGAACCCAGACCTTCAACTGCTCGGAGAAGGCAGACAGACGCAAGAAGAAATGCTCGGAGTCCCTTATCTGCGGTGTGCTACCGCAGATGCTGCACCTTGGTTCGATGAGGTCCGCCGGGTTAAGCGGCTTACCGCAATCGTCGCACTGGTCACCCCGGGCTCTCGGGCTACCGCAATTGGGGCAAGTGCCCTCCACGTATCTATCCGGTAGGAAGCGGGCGCACTTAGGGCAGTAGGGCAGCAGCATCCTGTCCTTGTAAATGTATCCCTTATCGAACAGCCTAAGAAAGAAGTCCTGCGCTACCCTTGCATGATTTTCAGTGCCCGTGGTCGTAAACAGGTCGAAAGAGATGCCGAGCTTATTCCAGCACTCCAAAAATCCTCGGTGGTAACGGTCGACCACTTCCTGGGGTGACTTGCCCTCGCTATCAGCGCGCAGGGTTACAGGTGTGCCGTGCTGGTCCGACCCTGAGACCATGAGCACATCATTACCTTTGATGCGGTGGTAGCGGGCAAATATGTCAGCAGGCAGATATGCGCCGGCGATATGTCCAAGATGCAAAGGCCCGTTTGCGTAGGGCCATGCTACACCAATAAATATACGTTCAACCATCGGAAGCCCAGTCATTGCCTATTCTATCACAAGCATACTGAAAACCAAAGTCTAAGGAAGCCCCAGCCAGGCTCTGTAAAGGGCTTTCCTTGACAGACGGTGAATACCGGCAACCTGTGCCACAGCTTCTCTTGCCGGTAGTCCCCTGTCACGTAGTCTCTTCAACTCCCCGATAACGGACTCGTCAATCTCCTTCTTCACTTTTCCGGCGCTGTGCCCGGCTATTACCAGCGTGAACTCACCTTTAGGCTGCGCAAAATGAGCTTCTGCCTGACTCAATGTGCCCCTGAATACCTCCTCATGGAGCTTGGTCAACTCACGGCACACGGCTACTTTTCTATCTCCCAGGGCTTCCTGGAGGTCTTTGAGTGATTCCTGCAATCTGTGTGGTGCTTCAAATACTACTATTGTCCAGGGCTTATCGGCAATGGACTCAAGCAAACGTTTCCTTTCTCCTCTTCGCCGGGGCAAAAAGCCTAAATACAGAAACTTAGCTGCGGGCAAGCCCGAGATTGCCAAAGCTACTGGCAGTACCGATGGTCCCGGGATAGCAATGATGGGGATATCTCTATCTATAGCTGCCAGCACCAGTTCATAGCCGGGATCGCTGATGCCCGGCATGCCTGCCTCTGAGACCAGAGCGATGTCCTCGTGTCTGAGTCGCTCAAGTAGATAGGAAAGCTTCGATTTCTTGTTGTGTTCGTGATAGCTGGTCAACGGAGTCTTGATGTTATAGACGGAAAGAAGCTTGCGTGTCTTGCGGGTGTCCTCGGCAGCGATGAGTTTAACGCTGGACAGAACACGCAGCGCTCGAAATGAAGTATCCTCCAGATTCCCGATTGGCGTAGCTACAAGAAAAAGCCCGGCCATTGTGTTGCCGATTATAGCTCATAGCCCGTCGCGCGTCCATGTCGTTCTTGACTTTGCACGCATCTTTATTGTATTCTTTCCCCAATATCGATTTTAGGATAAGCCGATGCAGTATCACCCCTATAAGAAACTAAGACAGACCTATGGATTTGACGATGTAGCACTCGTGCCTGGCGACATAACCATCAACCCAGACCAGACGGACATAACCCTTAACATCGGCAAAGTCAGCTTTCCCATCCCCATCCTCGCCTCCGCGATGGATGGCGTGGTCGATGTCCGGTTCGCCATTGCTATGGGCAAACTTGGCGGACTGGCGGTGCTCAACCTCGAGGGAGTCCAAACTCGCTATGCAGACCCGGATGCCGTCCTCGAGAAAATTGCCAGCGCCTCTGCGGAGGAGGTTACCGCCCTTATGCAGAAGATTTACTCGGAGCCGATTAAAGAAAACCTTGTCGGCGACCGGATAAGGGCAATTAAGCAAGCGAATGTTCCCTGTGCCGTCTCGCTCACGCCAGCCAACACCAAGAGGCTCTCGCCTCTGGCTGTTGAGGCGGGTGCTGATGTACTAGTCGTGCAGTCGACGGTAACCACCGCCAGGCATGTCTCCAAGAGCTATCGTGGTCTTATATTCTCGGAGTTGGTGAAAATGGTGCCCATACCGGTGATTGTGGGCAATTGCGTGAGTTATAGTGCTTGCCTCAAGCTTATGGAGACTGGCATCCACGGCGTGCTTGTGGGCGTGGGGCCAGGGGCAGCCTGCACTACCAGAGAGGTGCTTGGCGTAGGTGTGCCTCAGGCAACGGCGATTATTGACTGTGCTACTGCCAGAGAAGACTACTATAAGTCGACGGGACGATATGTCGTTGTCATAGCAGACGGGGGCATGCGCAACGGGGGCGATATATGCAAAGCCTTTGCCTGCGGCGCCGATGCCGTCATGCTTGGCTCTATTTTCGCTCAGACGAAAGAGGCACCGGGTAGAGGAAATCACTGGGGCATGGCAACGCCGCACGAAGCATTGCCGCGAGGGACGCGCATCAAGGTAGGAATAAAAGGGACACTGGAACAGACTCTATTCGGCCCTACCTCAGTAACGGACGGCACACAGAATCTGGTGGGCGCTCTGAGGACTGCGATGGGAGTCTGCGGCGCCCGCAGCATCAGGGAGATGCATAACACCGAGGTAGTGATCGCACCCTCTATAAAGACTGAGGGCAAGTTCTTCCAGATGGCGCAGGGGCTGGTCCGATAGGAGCTTGACTGGACAAAGCCATCGTGGTAAATTATTGCCGTGTTTGCCGAACGGCGAGGCATGTGAGGGGATGGGTCACAAGCCTATCCCTTTCTTTTGCCGGAAATTCTGCAGAGGAGGTCTCGTATGTTACCTGGAATCTTCTGGGTAGTCGCGGTCGGCATCGGTATCGGGATTATCTTCTCATTAGCCCTGATAAGACAAATCCTGCGTAGCGATGCAGGGACAGCGGCGATGCAGGATGTCAACTCCAGAATCAACGAAGGCGCCTGGGCTTTCATCAGACGCCAGTATTCCACCATTGCTATAGTTGCCCTTGTGGTAGCTGCCATAATCGGTGTCATACTCGGAATGTTGAGCAGCGAAGAGGAATTGAATACACTTGGCGTAACAGCTCTCGGCCTGGGTTGGAGGACGGCCGTTGCCTTCCTTGTCGGTGCCTTCTGCTCCTGTCTTTCTGGTGTTGTGGGCATGTGGATTGCAGTTAAATCGAACGTTCGCTGTGCGGCTGCATCACACAAAGGGCTGGACAAAGCAATCAAGGTTGCTCTGCGCGGCGGGGCGGTCTCCGGTTTCTTAATTGTTACCTTGAGTTTGCTCGGCGTAACAGCAATGTATTTTGCCTTCGGAGGATATAACAACCCTGATATAGCGCCTCATCTTATCGTGGCTTTTGGGTTCGGTGCCAGTATGGTTGCCCTCTTCGCTCAGCTTGGTGGCGGAATATTCACCAAGGCTGCTGATATGGGTGCCGACCTCGCTGGAAAAGTCGAGGCGGGAATTCCCGAGGATGACCCTCGTAATGCAGCGGTAATTGCTGACCAGGTCGGTGACAATGTCGGTGATTGCGCGGGCCGCGGCGCAGACCTGTTCGAATCCACTGCAGCGGAGAATATCGGGGCTATGATAATCGGTGTAGCCCTGTATGTGGCTTCAGTAGAAGCCGGTTTTTCACATACACTGGCTGTAGGCTGGGTTCTATTTCCGCTCGTGATACGTGCTTTCGGCATCATCGCCAGTATGCTAGGTATAATGGCGGTTCGCAGTCGCAAAGAAGAAAATCCCATGAGCTCGCTGAACCGTGGCTACTATCTAGCTTTGGCTTTGTGCGTAGCGGCAATGGTTGGCGTTGCTGCGGTTATGTTCAGACCTCTGGCTGACGGATGGGTATGGCTTATGGGCGCCGGGCTTGTTGGTATAGTGACCAGCGTGGTCGTGATCTATGTGACCCAGTATTATACAGAATCAAGATACAGCCCTACGAGGAAAATCGCTGAAGCATCGCGCACTGGACCGGCGACGGTAATAGTCTCCGGTATGTCGGTAGGATTCGAGACTATCTTACCCACAGCGCTTATTATTTGTATTGCTCTTGGAGCCGCCTACTGGTTCGGCACGCAGTCAGGTCTGGCGCTTCATTGGTGGCTGGCAGGCGCTTATGGCACGGCGATAGCGACCATGGGTATGCTGATGACCTGCCCCTTCATCTTGGCAGAAGATACCTTTGGCCCGATAACAGACAATGCAAACGGAATAAACGAATTCACAGGCGCTGGCCCTGAGATAAGACGTGTCACTGACCACCTCGATGCAACAGGTAATACGACTAAAGCCTTAACTAAAGGCTTTGCCATGATTTCGGCTGGACTCGCGGGTTTCCTTCTTTTCCAGGCTTACTTCGACAGGGTACAACTATTTCAGGGCGAATCAGGCTCCATATTCGATGTGAACATCGTCCGCCCCGAGGTGCTCATTGGGGCTATCCTGGCGCTCATGATGGTATTCCTGTTCAGCTCCTGGGGACTGAGGTCGGTTGGCGCGGCAGCAAGCAAGATTATTGACGAGGTGCGCCGCCAGATTAAATCCGACCCCGGTATTATGCAGGGTACTTCCAGACCGGACTACGGAAAGGCGGTGGATATCACTACCAGAGCTGCTCTCAGAGGCATGATTGCCCCTGCTTTGCTTCCTGTGCTGCTACCGATAATCATCGGAGTCATCTTCCGATACCTGCCCGGATATTCCCCCGGATTCAATGCCCCGATGGCAGTGGGCGCATTCCTGATAACCGGTACCTTCGCCGCTATTCTTCTGGCTTCCTTTATGAACAACGGCGGAGGCGCCTGGGATAACGCCAAGAAATACATTGAGGATGGGCAGCTCAAGGATGACTCCGGAAAAGTGTTAGGGAAAGGGTCAGCGCCACATGCTGCAGGGGTTGTTGGGGATACCGTGGGAGACCCCCTGAAGGATACGGTAGGACCTTCACTGCACATTGTTGCGAAGCTGATAGCTACGGTGACGCTGGTTATGTGTCCCCTTTGGATACTCTAAGCGCAGAGTAAGGTTGAACGAGGATACTGGGGCTGCCGAATCCGTTCGGATTCGGCAGCCTTTTCACTATAGAGGAATCGATTCTGTAGATGCGGCTTAGCGCAGGAAGGGGTTGAGTCTCTTTTCGGCGCCTATGGTAGTCTCCGGGCCGTGGCCGGGATAGACAACCGTGTCATCCGGCAAGACCATCAGTCTGGTGGCTATGCTTTCCATGAGTTTGCCGTAGTCGCCGCCTGCCATGTCGGTCCTGCCGATGCCGCAGTTGAACAGGGTATCTCCGGAAAACACAACCTTGTCACATAACAGCGATATGCCGCCGGGTGTGTGTCCGGGTGTATGAAGGACCTTCAATTTCAGGTCTCCCGCCTCAATCAGGTCTCCGTCTCTGAGCAATCTGTCCGGCTTGGGAGGCGACTTCACAGATCCCATCATCAGCCCCATCATTCTACCGACTAAAGCCGGCAGCGCTCCCTTTGCATCTGCCTCGTGGATCGCAAAGGCTGCACTGGTCTCGTCCTTTACCGGGCGCAGCGCACCGATATGGTCTATGTGGTTGTGCGTAGCCACAATCATTACGATAGATAAACCGAGGTCGCGTACTGTCCTCAGGATGTTTCTGGGGTCTGCGCCGGGGTCGATGATGATTCCTTTTTTGGTCTTCTTCGAGCCTACGATGAAGCAGTTTGAAGCGAAAGGGCCCACAACGAGCGCCTTGATTATCATATTATCCTCCACTGATTATTGTGACTTTTAATTCTCGTTTGGTCAAGTCTTTACACTTGAAGTCAAAACTGCTAACCTAAATTAGCTCAGAGAATGAACGGAGAAAGATTGTGGTAGAACAGATTCCCGGCAAGGTAGATATGGACAAGCTGGTCTCTCTGTGTAAAAGGAGAGGCTATATTTTCCCTTCTAGCGAGATTTACGGTGGACTGGGCGCCTGCTACGACTACGGCCCCCTTGGAGTCGAACTGAAGAATAACGTGAAAAAGGCGTGGTGGAAGGCTGTGGTACAGGAGCGCGACGATATGGTGGGCCTGGATGCCTCGATACTGATGCATCCGCAGGTCTGGGTGGCCAGCGGACATGTGGAGGGCTTCGCCGACCCTCTGGTGGACTGCAAGCAGTGCAAGCAGCGCTGGCGCGCTGACCAGGTCAGGGACGGCAAATGTCCCGCCTGCGGCGGAGAGCTCACCGAGCCCCGAATGTTCAACTTGATGTTTAAGACCTTTGTTGGCCCCGTGGAGGATGAAGCCAGTGTGGTCTATCTGAGACCCGAGACGGCGCAGGGCATATTCGTCAACTTTCCCAATGTGCTCAATGCCACCAGGAAGAAGCTGCCATTCGGTATCGCCCAGATAGGCAAGTCCTTCCGCAATGAGATTACAACGGGCAACTTCATCTTCAGGATGCGAGAATTTGAGCAGATGGAGATAGAATATTTCGTCAAGCCCGGCACAGACGAGCGGTGGTTCAAGCACTGGGTGGGGGAAAGGTTCAACTGGTACATCAACCTGGGCATCAAGAAGGACAACCTGAGGCTGCGTCATCACAGCAAGGATGAATTAGCCCACTATGCGCTTGATTGTTATGACATAGAGTATTTTTTCCCCATGGGCTGGTCGGAGCTGGAGGGCGTGGCCAATCGCACTGACTTCGACCTGAAGCAGCACTCCAAATTCAGCGGCAAAGACCTGAGCTATTTTGATGAGGAGACCAAAGAGCGTTTTGTCCCTTACGTGATAGAGCCGTCGGCGGGCGTTGACCGCTCCGTTCTGGCTTTTCTGGCAGATGCCTATGATGAAGAAAAGGATAAAGAGGGTTTGAGGGTGGTGCTCAGGCTTCACTACGATCTGGCTCCGGTGAAGGTGGCTGTGCTTCCTCTGAGCAGAAATGAAAAGCTAATCCCGCTGTCAAAAAAAATATATGACAGCCTGCGCAGGTGCTGGATGGTACAGTATGACGACGCTCAGAGCATCGGCAGGCGCTACCGCAGGCAGGACGAGGTAGGCACGCCGTTCTGCGTGACCATAGACTTCCAGTCGCTCGAAGACAATATGGTAACCATCCGCGAGCGCGATAAGATGAGGCAGATACGCGTGCCCATCGAATCGCTCACCGAAACGCTGGAAGCCAAACTGAGCGGCGAACCTCTAGACGTGCTGCCACCAGGCGGAAAAAAATGGCTGGGGTTCGAGGAGTAAGTCTGCTATTGCAGGACCATCTAATGAAGAAGAATTTAGACCCGCTACGAAGTTATCTTTTTCGTACCTTTACCGCTCGCTGCGGATGTTGTCATCCACAGCCTAATATCGGGGATGATAACATCGCCGAGGAGCAGATGGAGTGCCGTTCGTGGTGAGCCTGTCGAACCACGAAGCGGCACGAGAAACGACAAATGAAAGCAATGCTTCTTAAGGCACAGCGTCCTATTGAGGAAAAGCCCCTGAGCATGGCTGAGGTGGAGAAGCCGGAGGCAGGGCCCAAAGAAATCCTCATCAGAATTCTGACCTGCGGCATTTGCCATACCGACCTCCATGTCATAGAAGGTGAACTATCTCCGAAGAAGCTGCCTGTTATCCCGGGGCATCAAATTGTAGGCGTTGTCGAAGCAGCCGGCAGAAAGACCAGCAGATTCAGAATGGACGATAGGACGGGGGTAATATGGCTTAACTCCACCTGCGGGCAGTGTGAGTTCTGCCGCAAGGGCATGGAGAACCTCTGTGAGAAGGCAAAATTCACAGGCTACGACGTTGATGGTGGTTATGCCGAGTACATTGCCGTTTCCGAGGACTTCGCTTATCCTGTTCCCGAAGGTTTTTCAGAGTTGCAGGCTGCGCCACTGCTCTGCGCTGGTGTAATCGGCTATCGGGCACTTCGATTATCGAACATAGAAAAAGGCGGTCGTCTCGGCCTCTACGGCTTCGGCGCCTCCGCTCATATCGTGATTCAGATAGCAAGATATTGGGGCTGCGAGGTATACGTGTTCACTAGAAGCGCGGAACACCGCAGGCTGGCGCGGGAACTCGGAGCTGTATGGACAGGTGGGGCGGAGGATATGCCTCCCGCCAGGATGCACAGCTCTATCATCTTCGCGCCTGCAGGGAAACTGGTGCCCGAAGCGCTCCGGGTCCTTGAGAAAGGCGGCACTTTGACGCTCGCCGGAATATATATGACCTCTATTCCTGAGATGGATTACAACAAGCATCTGTACTACGAAAAGACCATAAGGAGCGTAGCCAACAGCACCCGGGAGGATGCTGAAGGGCTGCTTCGCCTTGCAGACGAGATACCGATACATACCGAGGTCCAGGAGTTTCCGCTTGATGAGGCAAACCGTGCCCTGATGCTCTTGAAGCAGGGAAAAATTCAGGGCGCTGGGGTTCTGAGGGTGACCAGTCTCTAGAGAATGATTCACCCTCACGTAACCTCTCCTGTCGAGGGAGAGGAATTAACGAGGTTGAAAACAGGTCTGAGGCAAAGATGATTCGGATTCTTCACTTCGCTGACCTGCATCTCGGGGTGGAGACCTACGGGCGTGTTGACCCAACCACAGGGCTGTCTTCTCGCCTCGGCGACTTTCTAGAGGCTTTTGACCAGGCGGTGGACTATGCACTGGATAACGATATAGACCTTGTCCTGTTCTGCGGCGATGCCTACAGGAGTCGTGACCCTAGCCAGACCTATCAACGCGAGTTTGCCAAACGGATCAGACGCCTTATTGAGATGGGGAAGCGGGTATTTCTTCTGGCAGGGAACCATGACCTACCTAATGCTGTAGGACGTGCGACTGCGGTCGAGATATTCGACACGCTGAACATCAGGAATGTCATCGTGGCTAATTTTCCTCAAACCTGCCGTATAGATTTAGGGAAATGTGCGCTTCAGATTGTGGCTCTGCCCTGGGTGAGATATGGCAAACTGTTGAGTCGTGAGGATACCAAGAACCTATCCATGGCACAGTTAAATCAAAAGCTGCAGGAGATACTGACCAGCTGGCTCAATGCTCAGGCAGACGACCTCGACCCTGGCGTTCCCGCCATTCTGGCGGCACATCTGGCGCACTCGGAGGCAGTGGCAGGCTCTGAGAAGATAATGATGCTGGGACGAGACTATTTTCTGCTGAGAAGCAACCTAGCTAATCCGGCGTTCGATTATGTGGCTCTCGGCCATATGCATAGGAGGCAGACAGTTGACCATCCTGTGCCTGTGGTCTACCCGGGCAGCCTCCAGAGCATAGATTTCGGCGACGAAGGGGATGAGAAGGGCTTCTATGTGGTGCAGATAGATGAGACAGCAGCTAAGGGAAAACGGTTGAAGGGTTATGACTTCGTCCCTGTGAAGACGCGGCGTTTTCTGACTATCGAAATTGACGCAAATACGGATAACCCTATGGCTACCGTCCTACAGACAATCGCCAAGAAGAATGTCAGTGATGCCATAGTCCGTATTCATATCAAAGTCTCGGCGGATAGAGAGAGCATGGTTCAGGAAAGCGAAATCCGAAAAGCACTCAAAGAGTCCTGTTTCATCGCTGCCATAAGCAAGGAAATAGAGCGTGAGCACCGTGCCAGACTCGGAGCACGGCCCATCGAAGGGATTACGCCTTTGCAGGCGCTGAAGTTGTACCTTGAATCGAAGAAGACGCCAGAGGAGCGCCGGAAGGTGCTTCTGGAATACGGGGAAAAGCTGATTCAACAATGTTCCGCGCCCGAGTAGAAATGGTAAAAAATTAGGTTTAGAATATGACAAAGGCACTGGCAGGCTGGCTATGAACATCGGAGTCATAAGACACTTGTCGTTGCGTATGTATAGAAGGCTTTTCCCTGCCAGCCTCCCTCCCCGCTTGCTCATCATCTTTTTTGCTATCATTGTTCAGACGGGCGCGGAGGTGTTGAGCTGGTACGCCATAAATTCCAGAAATCCTGCAATAATCTCCTTTGCTGTATTACTCTGGCTTGTCTGGTTCTGGCTGGTCTATCTGATAGCCAGACCATCGATTGACAGGTTGTTGAATAGACGTCGCAAGGTCCTTCAGATAGCAGTGCTGTGTATCATTGTTGTTCTGTTCTGCATGTCCATTGGAGAGGCGATAGGCTTTCATCTGGTAAACACCGGCGTTGTCGAAGAAAACGAAATGGCCGAATTTCTCACCGAAAATATAAGTTACAATGATGCCACCGCCCTGAATCATCAGGCAAGCCTTCTGCTTCTCGAGGGTGAAAACCCATATGAGAACACCAATATTGTTCAGGCTGTGGAAAAGTTCGACGTTCCCGCAGGATATCTGACTCCCTTGAAACAGGGAGCTTTCGCTGAGGTTTTTCCTTATCCCACTGAGGAACAGGTGGCTGAAGTGCTTGAAGACGCCAGAGCTTCCGATGCCCTGCCGCCCGAGCTTGAGTCAAAGGTAAGCTATCCGGCGGGTTCCTTCATCTTTCAAGCTCCGCTGGTTGCGCTGGGACTCGAGGATACCAGATGGTTCTATCTTATCTGCGCGGTCTTAATGGTTCTCGTCATCCTGTGGAAAGCGCCTGGAGAACTCCGCCCGATTATATTCCTGGCATTCATAACAAACCTTGTTTTCTGGAATCTCATCGGTACGGGGACAACTGACACCTTGTATGTGCTGTTTATCCTGCTGGGCTGGATATTCAGGCGCAGAATATGGCTCGCAGCTCTCTTTATGGGGCTTGCAGCTACTACAAAACAGATTGCCTGGCTTTTTATTCTATTCTACATCGTTCTGTTGCTGAAAGAGTCCGGATGGAGAAAAACTTTGCAATCAGTGGGCATAATTGGAGCTACATTTACACTCATCAACCTGCCCTTCATATTTGCAGCGCCCCAGGCTTGGCTGGAGGGAGTGCTGGCTCCGGTCCTCGACCCCATGTTTCCCAAGGGCGTAGGCCTTGTAGCCTTCTCGATCGCAGGCATCCTGCCTCCTAATTCGTTGCTCTTCACCATAACAGAGATAATCGTCCTGCTGCTGGCTCTGGTCTGGTATTATTTTAATTGCCGCAAGTACCCTGAATCGGGCTTGCTCCTCGCTGTCTTGCCCCTGTTCTTTGCTTGGCGTAGCTTCTCGTGCTACTTCTACTTCGCCTCCCTGCTGGTGTTTGGGGCGGCTGCCATAGCGGAACGAGGAAAAGGTGTGGCAGGAGCACAGCCCCGGCTTGCTGCGGCTCAATAGACCCGGAATCAGCAGTTGTGATTCGATGAAGGTGAGGCATGGTTCCCGTCAAGCTGACCCTCAAGAATTTCATGTGCTATCGCGACAATGTGCCCCCTCTCAACTTCGAGGGCTTTCATGTTGCCTGTCTCTGCGGTGACAATGGCCACGGCAAATCTGCTCTTCTTGACGCTATCACATGGGCGCTCTGGGGGGAAGCCAGGTCCAGGAGCGACGACGCCCTCATTCACCAGGGACAGAATGAAATGGAGGTGGAGTTCGAGTTCTCCGTGGGCCAGAACCTTTACCGGGTCCTGCGGAAACGCACCAGATCAGGTTTGAAACGCGCAGGTCAGTCCTCTCTTAGCCTATTTGTGGCGGGCCCGCAGGGTTTTGCTGATATCAGCGGGAACACTATCAAAGAGACCGAGCAAAAGATCATTGAAATACTGCGCATGGATTATGAGACCTTTATCAATAGTGCTCTACTGCTTCAAGGCCGTGCCAGCGAGTTCAGCATGAAGAAGCCGGCAGAGCGTAAGGAGGTGCTTGCCAGTATACTTGGCCTCTCTTTTTACGATGAACTGGAGAAACTGGCTAAAAGCTATAGCAAGGAAAGAGAGATATTACAGCAGAGGCTGACAGGCGATATCTCCAGAATCGAACAGGAGCTGGACAAGAAGGCTGGCCTTGAATCTGAGTTTCAGGGCATACAGTCAGCCATGAACTCGGTTGCAGAAGAGGTAGCCAGGAAAGAGGCAGACCTTAATGCGCTGCGCCGCTCCAGGGATGCTTTGAAATTCAAAGAGGAGAGATATAAAGAACTGTGCGGGCAAATTGACCGCACAAACCAGCAACTCAGATTTTTGGAGGATGGGGCAAGGGGTTATCGCTCTCGTATCGAGAGGTTCGAGAAGGTGCTTTCCGTTTTTGAGGAATCTTACGCGGGCATCAAGATGAGGTTGGATGAGTTGAACAAGCGGGAGCAGGAGTTGGGCAGGAAAAGGGAAACTGCTGAGATGCTTTCCAGCAGCATACACCTTCTCCGCGCCACCAATGCCCAGTTAAAAAGGGAGATGGAGGAGCTTAAAGAGAAGATCGACCTGCTGAGCCACGGCGGAGCGGAGTGTCCGCTCTGCGGAGCGGAGTTAGGTGAGGAAGGCAGGGTGCGGATTATGGCTAATTATGAGACCGAAGGACGCGAAAAGGGCGATGCTTATCGGAAGAACCACGCAGAGATTCAGCACAAGGAGGATGAGTTGAAGGAAGTCAGAGACGAGATTAGGAAATTGGAGGGCGCAATAACCTCCGAGAGAACGCGCTGTGAAAGACAGGCGGAGGCTCTGGAAAGGGAGAAGACGGAGGCGGAGAAATCCCTGCCTCAGGAGAGAGAAGCCCTCGAAAGGGCAATTCAGAATATTGAGACTCTACGTAAGACCCTTAACGAGAACACAGATACTATGAAGAATCTTGCCGCAGAGCTTCAGTCCCTGCCGCTGCTCGATAGGGAGCTGACACAGGCTGAAAGAACTTATCGGGAGCTTCGAGATAAGGAGCGCAAATACAGAGACAGGCTGGTCGAAGTCCAGGCAAACCTGCAGCGACTGGCACAACTTGAGAGGGACAAGCAGCAGAAGAGCGAGGAGTTGCGCCGTATAGCGGAGGAAAAAGGTATCTATGAAGAACTGGCGCTGGCCTTCGGCAAGAAGGGCGCTCAGGCGTTGATTATAGAACGGGCTCTGCCCGAAATAGAGGAGGAAGCCAACCGTTTACTGGCTAGAATGACGGACAACCGCATGCACCTTAAGATTGAGAGCCAGAGGGATACCAAAAAAGGTGAGCCTGTCGAGACACTTGACATAAAAATAGCTGATGACCTGGGCATACGGGATTACGAGATGTTCAGCGGAGGCGAAGCTTTCAGAGTCAACTTTGCTCTGCGCATAGCTCTTTCAAGGCTGTTGGCGAGAAGGGCAGGGGCGCCCTTGCCCACACTGATAATCGATGAGGGCTTCGGCACCCAGGACAGCGCGGGCAGGGAGAAGCTGGTGGAGGCTATTACTTCGATTCAGGAGGATTTCGAGAAGATACTGGTCGTCACCCATATCGAGGAGTTGAAGTATGCCTTCCCCGTGCGCATAGATGTCGTGAAAACGGAGGAGGGTTCCACATTCTCTATAAACTAGGAAGTGAGAGGCTGTACATCTGGCTCCTGCCTATTTCAAACCTTGACATTCCACCGGCTGTTCTGTATCTTATGTGTTGGTTGAGTGCTCTTTACTATTGAGGCGACAAACCTTGCCTGAAACATTCAGACACTCGAAGTCTTGGTCTGATTCAATTGTTCCGCTGTGTTCTCATCGAATTTACCTCACCGCCCTGGTTACCGCTTTCGGAGAGATATCCCGGCCACACCTGGAGGTGAACTTTGGTTAGATTCTCCATAATACCCAGGGAGCCCAAATTCTTTGACCTCTTTGAGAGAAGCGTAGCGAACGTTGCGGCGGCTGCCAAAGAACTGGCAAATCTTTTTGAAGACTACACCAACGTACCTCAGAAAGTGGCGAGAATAGTCGAGCTTGAACATCGTGGCGATTTCATCACCCATCAAATCATAGAGCAATTGCACCGCAGCTTCCTCACACCTCTTGACCGCGAAGACATTACCCTTCTTTCGGGAAGACTGGATGATGTCATGGATTTCATCGAGGACGCTGCCAATGCCATGCTTATCTACGGAATAGAAAAGCCCACAAGCCGAGCCAAAGAACAGGCGGCTATCCTCGTATCCATAGCTGAGGAACTGGTGAAAGCCGTGCCGTGTCTCCGCAGCAAGTCGAAAAACAAAGAGATACTGGAACATTGCATTGAAATCAACCGTCTGGAAAACGAAGCTGATGCGATAATGCGCTTCGCACTTGTTGAGTTATTCGATGGCACGCCTCCCTATGAAGTGATCAAATGGCGCGAAATCTACCAGCATCTGGAGAACGCCGCCGATAGAGGCGAAGATGTAGCAAATGTTCTTGAGGCTGTTGTGCTCAAGAATGCGTAGCCTTCTGCATGACTCCTGCCCGGGGTATCCGTTAGGTCTGTCAGCGTCGATTTCAAAACCAAGCGGGGTTCACTCTGACCATGTCTGATGTCCCTCTTGCGCTCATTGCTGTGATGGTGCTGGCGCTGGCTTTTGATTTCTCCAACGGTCTCAATGATGCAGCTAATGCCATAGCCACTGTAGTTGGCACACGCGTGCTTTCTCCAACAAAAGCAATCCTTATGTCGGCGCTCCTCAATGTGGCCGGTGCGTTCGCCGGAACGGCGGTGGCCAAGACGGTCGGATCAGGAATTATCAAACCTGAAGCCTTCTCGGACCTTTATGTGCTGATTGCTGCCCTGTCCGCTGCCGCTATCTGGACTCTGGCAACAAGCTACTATGGTTTACCGATTAGTGCCAGTCACGCTCTTATTGCCAGCATTGTGGGCGCGGGAATAGCAACCGCCGGCACTGACGCGCTTATCTCCAGCGGACTATTCAAGGTTCTCATGGCGCTGTTAGTGGCCCCCTTTGCCGGCTTTGTCATCGGGTTCCTGGTAATGAACAGTATCAATTGGCTGTTCCGTTCCAGCAATCCAGGCAGGGTCTACAACATCTTCGGTCGACTCCAGATACTATCGGCAGCTTTCATGGCCTTCAGCCACGGTCACAACGATGCCCAGAAAACTATGGGGATTATGACGATGGCACTGCTGGTCAGCGGCCGTATACAAGAGTTCGCTGTTCCCTGGTGGGTCATTCTGCTGGCTGCTCTCGCCATGGGAAGCGGCACAGCAATAGGCGGCTGGCGCGTGATACGAACCCTTGGCATGAGGATTGCCAAGCTTCGTCCGGTGGATGGATTTGCTGCCGAAAGCAGCGCTGCTATGGTAATTACGGTTGCTTCCCGTTTTGGATTCCCGCTCAGCACCACGCATGTCCTGAGCGCCAGCATCACAGGGGTGGGCTCTACAAGGCGGCTCTCCGCTGTGAGATGGGGGATAGCGCGGAGCATCTTGCTGGCGTGGATATTGACCTTTCCCGCCTGCGGAATTGTTGCCTGGGGATGCGCCGAGATTATCAAGTTTGCCACATAGTTCTCTCAGAGAACAAAGTCGGCCTCGGAAGCGGCTACAGATTGCCAGCCGCATCGGTTTTGTGAAAAATTCGAGACTGTAGTGGAATTGATTCTCGGTACCACTTCCTGTAGAATTATGATGATAGGTAATCCAGACGCAAGGAGTCAGTCTTGGCAGGAGATGAAAAGCGAGAGCGGTTACTGAAGGACATAGTGTCGCTGGAACTGCGTATGTTCATGGCTATAGAACCATCCGCTCCTTATTATTGTCAGGAGCAGCCAGAGGCATTTAAGCTGATGCGCCGGTCAAGTTATGAGGTGCTTTCTGACGAAACTCTGGCTTCATATCTGAAAGACCTAGAAGAGGCCGTGGAAGAGGGCAGAAACCTGGTAGAGTTGAAGTATGCGCGCATTGACAGTCTTGTCGCCCCTCTGAATAACAATCCGCTGATTGACAAGATTGTCGAGATTGAGGGTAAATGGCTCAAGGAACTGGAACAGAAGTATCCTCTGACGTTCACGAGCAAGGCTGATTTTGCGGTAGGAGTCTACCTGCGCAGCGAGCTTGAAACCTATTCAGACAGGACACTGGAATTGTATTATAGGGATACTCTTAAAGCTCTGGAAGAGGGCAGAAATCTAACCGCCGAACGATATACGTATCTGTTCAAGCAGAGCGGTTATACTTCCATCGATGATGTCGAGAACGAGAGAAGAAAGAGAAGGATGGTCTAGCTCTTAAAAAGGTCAATTGGGGGGCTGTAGCTCAGTTGGGAGAGCGCCTCCTTTGCAAGGAGGAAGTCAGGGGTTCGAGTCCCCTCAGCTCCACCAAAGGTGACGATACCTAGAACTCCTCGACGGCTCAGGTGGCAGTCAAGCTGGTCGAGGACAGTTTTTTCAGCAACGTTTCCCTGGTCACGTTCCTAGAACCAGCCCTAGATGGAATAGCCCGTAGTCGATGTAGTCCACATTGCACCTTCCGATGGAATGTGGTATGAGGTCATCAAGGGTTATCCTTACTACAGACTACGGCTTACCGTATATCTAGTACCGAAGCCCCAAGCCGTTGACAAAGCGACGATACCGTGATTGAATCATATCGGCATCGACTTCTGCGAAAAGGTCTAATTGACTCTCGCGTACTCTCTTAGCCACATCAATGGCTTGTTGGACGATAATGGATAGAAACACCACCTCATTCTTATCCAAATACCAGGGAACATAACCAGGACGATGACAACGGAAGAGCGGCCAGTCATTCCTCCCACGGAAGCAAAGCCCAATAGAGGTGCAATTCACGATCCGTGATGTAGGATACTGAAAGAAGTAAATTTACAGGAGGTGAAAGAAGGTGCTCCAGGGTGGCAGTTTACGACGTTAATCGCCAAACCGCATGATAAGCGTGCGACCTCGCTTGCCTACCAGTCGTAGACCTGCCTCCCTCGTCTGGCCCAGAGCTACATCTAGAGCTTCCAGCGTCTGTTTGAGATAAGCCCTGGCCCATCGACATGCCTTCTTCCATATATCCTGGTCCAGCTCTTCCAGACCCTTTGTCTTCTTCCAGCAATTGTGCCAAACTCTGTTCCATTGAGAGACCTTTCCTCCTTCTTTCTGTCATGTTGTTTTTAGAGGGAGTTTGACGGGTCTCTCGATTCTTTTCAAGACCCCCGCCTACTAAAGTGATAAAGTATCTGACAATAAACCCAGAATGCACAGTCAAGCTACAAGTCATAAGTCTTGCTGCCGAACGGGTGCAAGTAATTAATGTTACCGTCAGAGGGGCGCAACTTTGAGGTTTCTCTGTTCCTCAAACAACATTGCTGTTATATGCTCTGTTTCTTGCTGAGCCAGGGCATCATAGCTCGAAGCTGCCTGCCCACAACCTCGATGGGATGGTTCTCCTCAGCACGCTTTAAGGCATTGTAAACAGGACGCCCCGCTTGATTTTCAAGAATCCATTCTCTGGCAAATGTACCGTCCTGTACCTCTCGCAGTATGCGCACCATCTCCTGCCTTGCGCAATCATCGATGACACGGGGGCCCCGCGTATAATCCCCATACTCAGCCGTATCGCTCACCGAGAAGCGCATGTAGCTCAGACCGCCTTCATAGATGAGGTCGGTGATGAGCTTGACCTCATTGAGGCACTCAAAATAGGCAATCTCAGGCTGATAGCCTGCCTGGACCAGCGTCTCGAATCCTGCCTTTATCAAAGCGGTAAGTCCCCCGCAGAGCACCACCTGTTCTCCGAACAGGTCAGTCTCAGTCTCCTCTGCGAAGGTAGTCTCGATGATGCCAGCGCGGGCGCAGCCAATGCCTTTTGCATAGGCAAGAGCCGTCTGTTTGGCTTTACCTGAAGCATCCTGATGAACGGCGAGTATAGCAGGAGGGCCTGAGCCCTCGGTGTAAGTCTTCCTCAACATGTGCCCCGGGCACTTCGGCGCAACCATAATTACATCAATGTTCTTCGGCGGCACTATCTGTCCGTAATGAATATTGAAGCCGTGAGCGAACAAAAGGGTCTTGCCCTTGACCATTTCCTTCTTCATGGTTTCATAGACTGTCTTCTGAAGGTTATCGGGCACCAGCATAGCGATGATATCGGCTTCCTTTGCCACCTGAACAGCCTTCGTCACCTTAAAGCCTGCTTTCTTAGCATTATCCCAGCCCGGAGTCCCCTCAGCCTCAGCTACTAGCACCTGACAGCCACTGTCTCTAAGATTCTGGGCATGAGCATGCCCCTGGCTGCCATAACCGACTATTCCGATGACCTTGCCTTTGAGCAAATTCAGATTAGCATCCTTCTCATAATATATTTTGGCCATGTTTTACTCTCTCCTTCAATCTTTAGCTGGATGACCCCGGTAATAACAACCTGCCAGCTATCGGAATACTCTAAGAGACGCTTCACTTTTTGTCAAGCCAAGCCCGAAGTTTAGGAACAAATGCAGGGGGCGCGGTTGCCGCGCCCCCTGCATGCCAGCGTCACAAACGATCAACCTAGTCTGTACTGACCTCGTCAAGCACCTCGCCTCTGTGGTTGACCAACTGGATGGAAAGGGGCATCTGCCCCATGGCGTGGGTGGCACAGGACAAGCACGGGTCGTAGCACCTTATCGCAACCTCTACGCGGTTAAGCATGCCCTCGGTGAGCCTATCAGCCTTGACAAAGTCTCTGGCTACCAGATAGACAGCCCGGTTCATAGCCAGGTTATTGTTCTGTGTGGCAACGATGATGTTCGCTTTTTTGATAGTGCCTTTTGAATCTACCCAGAAGTGATGAAACAGCGTGCCGCGCGGTGCCTCCACAACTCCAATCCCTTGCTCGTTATACTTGGATGACGATACTCTCAGCTCAGTGCCGCAAATGCCGTCAGTCTCCAGAAGCTCTCGCACTCTCTCAGTCGCGTATAGTCCCTCGATGAGTCGTGCGTAATGAAAATAGAGCGACCCTTCCACCATGCCTCCGTTCCCCAGCTTCTTAAATTCCCTCAACTCTCTGCCTGCCAGCGGCGTTGTGATTCCATTCGCTACGTTTAGCCTTGCCAGAGGTCCTACCCGATACATCCCGTCAGGATAGCCCATCTTTCTGTAAACGGGGAATTTCATGTATGACCAGTCTTCTACCCTTTCCTCTATGATGGATAAGTAGTCCTTGCCCTCCACCTGGTCCTCCAGTACAGACCCCCTCGCATCAAGCAGTCTCATCTTGCCATCGTACAACTCAAGATTGCCTTTGGGGTCAACTAGCCCCAGATATCCTGAAGAGAAACTGGCGAATTTGCTCACCAAATCCTTTTGTTTAGACTGGAAATCCTTTATCGTATCCAGCCCCACTCTGTAAATGGCTATTGCCTGGTCTACCTTGCCTAATAGCTCATCCCTCTTCTCTGGCGACAACGCCGTGTTGACGCCGCCAGGAATAGCAAAAACCGGATGAATCCTCTTGCTGCCCAGCGTTTCGATAATAGTCTGACCGAAGGCTCTGAGCCATACTGCCTTCTTGGCAAGCTCAGGGTTTGCTCCGATAAGCCCCACCACATTCCTTGTCGCGGGGTCTGCGTCCATACCAAAGAGGAGGTCAGGGCTGGCGAGATGGAAGAAGTGCAGGGCATGTGACTGCACGTACTGCCCCATGTGCATTAGCTCACGCAGCATCTTCGCTGTGGGGGGTATTTCCACACCCAGGATAGCGTCTCCTGCCTTTGCTGAAGCCAGGTGATGGCTTACGGGACAGATGCCGCAGGCGCGCTGGGTGATGAGAGGCATCTCCCAGATGACACGCCCCTCGCAGAATTTCTCGAAGCCGCGGCACTGCAGGACATTCAAATGAGCTTTGCTCACATTCCCCTTTTCATCCAGAAACAGGGTGACCTTGCCGTGTCCCTCTATACGTGTTAACGGCTTTATCTCAATAGTCTTGCTTTCTCCAGCCATTTCGGTACCTCCTCAACTAGTCGAAGCGCATCATTTCGCTGGGCAGTACGGGAATCCGTCCCTTGAGAAGCTCGGTCAGCGCGTATTTGATATCGCCGGCGCGGGGTGGGCACCCGGGAACATAGCAATCGACCTTGACCACAGCGTTCACGGGCAGTGCCTTCTCCAGAAGCACCGGTATCTCGGGCGAGGACGGTATTTTGCCGTCTTTGACGCTCTCACACTCAATATAAACCCTTCGCAATACCTCTTCCTTAGGGAAGGGGTTGCGCATAGCGCATATGCCACCGAAGCAGGCGCAGTCGCCCAGCACGACAAGAATTTTGCACTTTGCTCTGAGTTCTTTAGCTTCCTCTTCTTGCTCCGTCATTCCAATTGCCCCTGTGATAATTCCCACGTCAACTTCCGGGAACTCCTTAATATCTGTTATCGGGCTTCTGGTGAACTCCACAGCCTGAACCAGGTCAATTATGAACTCGTCAACATCGAGCAACGACATTTCGCAGCCCGCGCAGGCGTCAAGCCAAGAAGTAGCCAGTTTCACCTTTCCCATAGAACAACCTCCGATCTATCTATTAAAGCCTCGTCGCCAGTTTGCTGATTATCTCAACGTCATCCTTCACACCAGAAGGCGGCTCAAGCACCTTCTGGGAACGACCAACTTTGCCATCCAGTGAAACATACTTGCCTTTCCGCTCCGCCCAGATAGGCGAAGGGAGCACCACATCGGCGCAATCGGTCAGAGGCGAGCGATAGCTCCCCTGAACCACCAGAAATTCAGCCTGGTCAGCGATAGCTACCCAGTCTCCCTTTTCGAACGAGTCGTCGCACATAAGCACATAAACCAGTTTAGGTCTGGCTTTTGCCATGCCATTCTGATTGGCTACGCCGAGCTCCCAGGCTCCGCGGCTATTGCCTTTGGGTTTGAGAGATATGACCTTCATGTCACCGGAACTTGCCAGTTTAGCCAGGTCGAGCAGGCGTGCGATAAGCCTGGCGCTTTTCTGGTTCAGTATGCCGTCCCCGAATA
>FWPV01003949.1_pt1 | contig 32567 bp, 27 predicted proteins | sample 2228371 | NCBI WGS metagenome assembly FWPV01 (sample SAMEA103939776, study PRJEB20133) | metagenome
AGAATGAAGCCTTGCGGATTTTGGCCTCGGGAAGCGGGGTTACTGCTTTGGGAGGGACTGTAAGACCCAAGGGGGGGAGACGCAAGTCCACCCTTCCTTGGGCAAGTCCCAGTGAACAAAGAAGCCCGCGTTGTATTACGTAGCAATGAGCGTCGGGTACTTCACGCGTGGACGTGGCCATCAGGCATAATGGCACCACTGAGGCGGGCACCGGTGAGCTTCACTAGCAATCGGTTGCCTTGGCTCATTTTGGCTCCCCGCAGGTCTGCCCCCCGCAGATCCGCCCCACTGAGATCCGCCCCAATCAGGTTAGCTTCCTGTAGGTCAGCGTAGCTCAGGTCTGCTTGCAATAAATTGGCACGGAAGAGGTTGGCATGGCGCAGGTTGGCACGGTGCAAAATCACCCGGTGCAAAAAGGCGTCACTCAGGTCGGCATAGCTCAAGTTGGCATAGCTGAGGTTGCGGCCTTCAAAATCCTTTTCGCTCAGGTTTGCCCCTTGCAAATTCACCCCCGACATATCTTTGTGGGGTGGGGTGGTGCGGGGCGGCTCCGGTGGCGGTGGGGCAGCTGTGCGTTGGCGACTGTAGGTGCCGTAGGTGTGGTTGTGCCGTTGGGCGTAACCGCTGCTGCTGTAACTACTGGTTTGCTGCTGCTCGCGCGAGGTGTGATAGCTGCGGTAAGCGTAGGGATTCGACTGGTAGTAATAACTACTGCGGTGCTGATGCGGGGGCGAGGCGCTCGTGCCGGTTGTTGAAGCGTTGGCGGGGCGATGACTTGTTGAGCGACGACTAGATTGGCTGCCATACTTTTGTAGATGCTGCCGCAGTTGTTCCCGGGCATCGTTAATTTGCTTGATTTTTTCTTGGGCTTTTTCCACTAAACGCACGTTGTCCTTAGGAATGCGATCCGGATGCCAAATAAACACCAGATCCCGATAGGCACGATTCACGTCCTCAAGCGTTGCCCCCGGTTCCAGCTCCAGCACCCGATAACACGTCTCTAAGTCGAGCATCCTTTGACGGCCTATCATGGATAGTGACAATTTTAGCGGTGAGGCCGCCCCCCTTGGGTTGAGAAAGAATGCGCTAGTATTAACTTATGTAAATAACTCTTCATAATTGCATCGGAGGATGGCGATCGGTGAATAAGCAATGGCGTAACGCAGGGTTGTACGTTTTGTTGGCGATTGTGGTGTTGGCCTTGGCCACTGCCTTTTTTGATCGTCAGCCGACCATCAAGCAAACATGGGCGTACAGCCAGCTCATCCAAGAAGTTGAAAACCAGCGGGTTAGCAAAATCAGTATTAGCCCCGATCGCGCTCAAGCTCAAGCGATTACCCAAGATGGCACACGGGTGTTAGTGAACCTGCCCAACGATCCGCAGTTGCTCGACATCCTTGCCAGTAACAATGTCGATATTTCAGTGCTCCCCCAGAGTAACGATGGCTTTTGGTTCCGCGCCCTGAGTAGCCTACTGGTGCCCATTGGCCTGCTGGTGCTGCTGTTCTTCCTGCTGCGACGGGCGCAAGCCGGTCCTGGCAACCAAGCGCTGAACTTTGGTAAATCGCGGGCACGGGTGCAAATGGAGCCACAAACCCAAGTCACGTTTAATGATGTTGCGGGCATTGACCAAGCCAAGCTGGAACTGGGCGAAGTCGTGGAATTCCTGAAATACGCCGATCGCTTCACAGAAGTGGGGGCCAAAATTCCCAAAGGGGTGTTACTGGTTGGTCCACCGGGAACCGGTAAAACCCTTCTCGCTCGGGCGGTCGCTGGCGAAGCAGGCGTGCCCTTCTTCTCAATCTCCGGCTCGGAGTTTGTGGAAATGTTTGTCGGCGTGGGTGCCTCCCGGGTGCGGGATCTCTTTGAGCAAGCCAAAGCCAATGCCCCTTGTATTGTCTTTATTGATGAAATTGATGCCGTAGGTCGCCAACGCGGTGCCGGTCTTGGCGGCGGTAATGACGAGCGGGAGCAAACCCTGAACCAACTGCTGACAGAAATGGATGGCTTTGAGGGGAACACTGGCATCATCATTATTGCGGCCACGAACCGTCCCGATGTGTTGGATGCGGCACTACTGCGTCCTGGGCGCTTTGACCGTCAAGTGGTGGTGGATCGTCCCGACTACAAAGGACGACTGGATATTCTCAAAGTCCATGCTCGTGGCAAAACGTTAGCCAAAGATGTGGACTTGGATAAAATTGCTCGCCGCACGCCCGGATTTACAGGTGCTGATCTTTCCAACTTGCTCAACGAAGCGGCAATCCTTGCGGCTCGCCGGAATCTCACCGAAATTTCCATGGATGAGATTAACGATGCCATTGATCGGGTGCTCGCCGGTCCTGAGAAAAAAGACCGCGTGATGAGTGAGCGGCGTAAAAAGATAGTCGCTTACCACGAAGCGGGTCATGCCCTTGTGGGTGCCCTGATGCCCGACTACGATCCGGTGCAGAAAGTCAGCATTATTCCCCGGGGTCGTGCCGGTGGCTTAACGTGGTTTACCCCCAACGAAGATCAAATGGACTCCGGCCTCTATAGCCGTGCTTATCTGCAAAATCAGATGGCGGTCGCCTTGGGCGGTCGGATTGCTGAGGAGCTGGTCTTTGGTGAAGAAGAAGTGACGACTGGTGCGTCTAACGATCTGCAACAGGTGGCGCGGGTGGCACGCCAGATGGTGACCCGCTTTGGCATGAGCGATCGCCTCGGACCAGTGGCTTTGGGGCGACAATCAGGGAACGTGTTTCTTGGCCGTGACATTATGGCGGAGCGGGATTTCTCGGAAGAAACCGCTGCCACGATTGACGATGAAGTGCGTAACCTTGTGGAGCAAGCTTATCGCCGTGCTAAGGAGGTGCTGGTGAACAACCGTCACGTATTGGATCAGATTGCCCAAGTCCTGATCGAAAAAGAAACGATTGATGCCGAAGAACTCCAAAGCATCTTGGATCGCAACGAAGTGAAAATGGCGACGATTCCTTAGGACTGAGTGTTTGACTCAGCGCGGGGGTTTGCCTTGAGCAAGCCCCTTTTTTATTCCTTAGGCGATGGGCCAATGAGAGCGAGGGTTAAACGTGCGTAGCGATCGCAAACTTTCGTAGAGTTCTTTTTCTTTTGCACTCAAGGACTTGGGGGGCACAATTTGTACTTTGGCCAAAAGGTCACCCGGATTACCATTACTGTTGCGCCAACCCTTGCCCCGCAAGCGCAGGGATTGCCCGGAGCGAGTACCGGCGGGAATATTTAAGACCACATTGCCACTAGGGGTGGGCACGGTCACTTGAGCGCCTAATACTGCCTCATCTGGGGTCAGAGGCAGGTCTAGCACCAGTTGATTGTCTTCAAACCGAAACAGGGGATGGGGGGTCACCTGCACCGTTAGATAGAGATCGCCGCGCTGCTGAGAGTAGGGCTTGGTTTTGCCCTTGCCCCGCAACCGTAGCTTGGTGCCCGGCTTAATGCCAGCAGGAATGGTGACAGTAACTTTTTCGACACCCATCTGGAGGGTTTTCTCGCAGCCTTGGGCGGCCTCTTGGAAACTAATTTCTAGGGTTGCTTCCGCATCGCCACTGGAACGGCTAAAGCCCGAGGGGTCGAAGCCACTCGCCCAGCTACTGGCTCCGGCAGCACCAGAAACGCGCCCTAGGAGTTCGTTAATAAACTCCTCAAAGCTGGCAAATTGACTAAAGTCAGCATCAAAACCGCCAACATTGACGTTAAAACCACTGGCGCCCCCTCCTCCCTGCTGCCAGAACTGGCCAAATTGATCGTATTTGCGGCGTTTTTCAGGGTCTGAGAGCACCTCGTGAGCTTCATTGATTTCTTTGAAGCGCGCTTCGGCTTCTTTATTGCCTGGGTTGAGGTCTGGGTGATATTTGCGGGCAAGGCGCCGAAAAGCTTGGCGAATTTCCGCATCGGTGGCAGTTTTGCTGACCCCTAAAACTTGGTAGTAGTCTTTGAAGTCGGTACGAGCCATGGGATAGTGCGCCTCTGCAGTGAAAAAGTTGCCTGAGTAACAATACGAAAGCCACTCTAAGGGGACTCAAAACTCAGTGATATTATAGTTTAATCACCTGATCGGGTTTCTAGCGGCATGGCGACGTTTCTACGCCCAGATTTAGCAGCCATTAAAGCTTACTCTACTCCTCCCGAAGCCAGTAGTGGCACCCTGCCCCCCCAAGTGGACTATCTTGATACAAATGAGTTTCCCTTGGATTTGCCAGCGCCCTTGAAGGAAACCCTAGCGCAGCAGTACGTGGCGGCACTGGCGAGTAACCGCTATCCCGACAGTAGCCACTGGCACCTCAAGGAGGCGATCGCCACCTACGTGAGTGAGCACAGTAGCGAGCCAATTCTCCCCAGCCAAATTGCGGTGGGCAGTGGTTCTGACGAGCTGATTCGTGCCTTACTGTTGGCCACCGCCCTAGGTGGCCACGGATCGATTTTGGTGGCCGAGCCAACGTTTTCGATTTATGGCATTCTTGCCCAAACCTTGGGAATTGCCGTCCATCGGGCAGAGCGAGATGCGGAAACCTTTGCGGTGGACATTGGCAGTGCTGAGGCACTAATGGCTAAGGCGGATCCTCCTGTGCGCTTGGTGTTCATGCTCCAGCCCAACTCCCCCACGGGTAATGCCTTAACCTCGGCAGAGGTGGCGTGGCTGCGGCAATTACCCCCAGACCTGTTGGTGGTGATTGATGAAGCCTACTTTGAGTTTTCTGGCAAAACCCTGCTCCCAGAACTGGCAGCACACCCCAACTGGTTAATTCTGCGCACCTTTTCCAAGGCACTGCGCCTTGCGGCCCATCGCGTGGGTTATGCCATTGGCGCCCCCCCTGTCATTGAGGCATTAGAGAAGCTGCGACTGCCCTACAATTTGCCGAGTTTTTCGCAACTGGCGGCCTGTGTGGCACTGGAGCACCGCCAAGAACTGCTGGCGGATATTCCCCAAGTGATTGCTGAGCGCCAGCGGCTGTATGCCCAACTGCAAGCCTGTCCGCACCTGCGGGTGTGGCCGAGTGTAGCTAATTTCTTGTTTTTCCGCTTTCATGATCCGGCGCATACCCAATCCTTCAGCCATGCCCTAGAGCAGCAGGGCACATTAGTACGGGCGATCGCCAACGGTATTCGCGTTTCCATTGGCACCCCAGCAGAAAATGATCGCTTTTGGCAGCGGTTGCAGACCTATCTTGCCACCTATTGCCGTTAAAGCTCGTGGATGGCAGATCCTAACAATTGCCGCCGGATCTTCCTGAAATGGCTAAAATTTAAGTCAGTTTTATGGTACTGCTCCTACCGTGATTATTCTGCATCTTCTTGATCCTTGGAAGCGCACGCCAGTCAAAACATGGCGATTTCCAGTCAAGACAACGATTCGGATTGGCAGAGCTGCAGACAACGATGTTATTCTCAACGACATTCTTATTAGTCGTTACCACGCAGAGCTTTGCTGTTATCGTGATCCAGAAAATTTAGGTCGCTGGTACCTCAAAAGTTTGGGGGCGATCGGGACGTTTGTGGATGGCCGTTTGGTGGATGAAAGCAAGCTGGCCAGCGGTAGCCTCATTCAACTTGGGCCAACGGGGCCTATCCTTGAATTTCACGAGCAAACCTTTCGCCGCAGTGCCCCCACCCTCAGTGAATGCACCCATGCCGGTAATAGGCCGGGGAACTTATTTTGCATCCATTGTGGTGAACCCCTGAACATTCAGCGTACTGTTCGCAACTACCATATCCTGCGGCTGCTGGGGCAGGGGGGCATTGGCACCACCTACCTTGCCTGTGAAGCCCGCCCCGCCAGTAGCTTTGGCACCAAGGTCCCGGAAGTGCGGGTGCTCAAAGAACTCAGAGCCGATATGGCAGCGCACGCCAAAGCGCAAGAACTGTTTGAGCGGGAAGCCCGTATCCTGCAAATTTTGGATCATGCAGGTATTCCCCGGTTTTATGACTTCTTCATTGAAGACGGCAAAAGTTATTTAGTCATGGAACTCATCCACGGCTTGGATTTGGAGCGCTGGGTGCTCCGCAACGGTACAGTTCCCATCCCGCAAGCTATTCAGTGGATGATTCAAACCTGCGGTGTTCTCGACTATCTTCACAATCAGGATCCACCTGTAATTCACCGCGATCTTAAACCCAGTAACCTGTTGGTGCGCTCGCGGGATAATCAGGTGGTGCTCATTGACTTTGGCGCTGTGAAGGAAGTGGGTCACTCCCCCAGTGGTACCCGCATTGCAGTGGAAGGCTACAGCGCCCCCGAACAAATGATGGGGCAACCCGTGGTGCAGTCGGACTTGTTTGCTGTGGGTGCCACCCTCGCCTTTTTGCTGTTGGGGGACAGTCCCATTCGCTTTTACCGCCACATTGAGGGACAGCATCGCTTAGATGTCAGTCGGCGTCCGGAAATTCCCGAAGCCTTAAAACAGGTCATCCACCGCGCCACGGCACCCCTTGTGCCTGATCGCTACCCCTCGGCGATCGCCCTTGCCCAAGCCCTCAAAGGCTGCTTAGACAGTGCTGGCAGCAAATCCGTGCCAGCGACCCAACATCAACCGTAAACTACCCGATGCTCTCCTACGGCAGAGTGCGGGTCTCCTGCTGCGTTAGCTGCATGTTCGCTGCTGCCAACATTGCCCCTGTCGCCCCATAATGGATAAGTTGGCAATTTGTGGTTGAACAAATGCGACATTGGCCTCTAAGCACACTCTTGCCGCGGCTTGTTGCCCTGCTGGCTCTGGTGCTGTTGGTGAGTTGTGCTCCACCCTCCTCCATTGCTGACACCCGTTCGATTCCCGGAGCACAGAGTAGTACACCCATGACAAATTTACCTCGCCTGAATGGCGATGCCACCGTTGTCTTAATGGTGAACGATCGCCCCATTACCATTCAGGTGAATGGTGCCGCTGCACCGATTACCGCTGGCAATTTCGTAGATCTCGTCAATCGCGGTGTTTACAATGGCACTGTCTTTCACCGCGTTATCCGTGAGCCGCAGCCCTTTGTGGTGCAGGGGGGGGATCCCCAAAGCACAGATCCCAGTGTTTCACCGCAACGGTACGGCACCGGATCCTTTATTGATCCCGCTACGAATCGCCCCCGCTACATTCCCCTTGAAATTCTTGCCGAAGGCAGTACCACACCCACCTACAGCCAAGCGGGCAAGGTGTCACCGCAACTGAAGCATACCCGTGGGGCTGTCGCCATGGCTCGCTCCCAATTGCCGGATTCTGCCTCCGCCCAGTTTTACATTGCGCTGCAACAACTGGACTTTCTGGATGGAAATTACGCTGTTTTTGGCTATGTCACCGACGGCATGGATGTGGTCGATAGCATCCAAATGGGCGATCGCATCCAATCGGCTAAGGTTGTGGCAGGGCTGGAGAATTTACAGCAGCCATAACACGGCGACGACGAAAACGCTGGCGCAGGGTGGGCAGTAGCCGTAAACACAGGCCATAGGTCACTAAACCGGCCACCACCCCCACCCAAATACTACCCAAAACGAGAATAGCTGCCAGTTGTCCTCCCTGCTCAAGAAGCGTGGTCCAGGAGGTCACGCCTGTGAGATTAAGGGAGGGCTGACCCACGAGCCACCAGCCCACCTGAAAGTTAAACCAATAAAGAGGAACGTAGGTAAAAGGATTGCTTACCCAAGTGGCTAAAGCTGCGAGGGGCTTATTGCCGCGCACCAGCAGTGCCAAACCCACCGCAATAATCATTTGACCGCCAAACAGCGGCAGCATACCGGCAAACACACCTGCGCCCAAACCGCGAGCGACACTTTCCGTACTGGCGTGGGAGCGCATCAGGCGCAAATAGTGGTAGCGCAGGGACCGTCGTAAATTGTGCAGCCAACGAAAACGGGAGGGGCGAGCGTGCTGAATCAAAGACAACGGCACCATAAAAATCTCAGTAAAGATTGGTTGCAAGACACCCATTAGCAGTGTGCCACATCTCGGGCAGCCTTTGCTAGGTACCGGGACGGTAAGTGGGTTTGCGCAAGCCAAGGACCAAAAAGATCAATGCTACCCCCATCATCAGACCGCTTTGAAAGGCAGGGGCTTGCCCGCCCCAACGATCAAAGACCCAGCCCGCCCAAGCTGGTCCTGCAATTCCGGCAATACTTTGCAGCGATTGACTGACACCAATAATTTTGCCCTGATCTTCATCCGCCACTTGGTTGGAGATGACACCGCGCAACGAGGGCAGCATAATGCCAACCCCAAAGGCAAGGCCAACAACGCATAGATAAATTGAACTGGTGCTCCAAAACCCTGTGGCAGGAATGGCAGCAATTCCCAAGAGGGCGGTGCCCACCAGCGCCATGCCCGTCAGACTGAGACGGTTCTCGCCAAAACGAGGGATCAGGGAGCGAATTAAGCCCGCTTGCACCACGGTGCTGACAACGCCAATAATCACAAAGACAATGCCCGCATCCGCAGGCCCCCAGCCAAACTGGCGCTTCAAAAACAGGACAAAAATACTGGTAAAGCCGGCAAAGGCAAAGTTAAAGACAAAGAACGAGACCATGAGCGCCTGAATAGATCGCGTCTTGAATAACCCCAACCATTGCTGCTGCACACCAAAACTCTTCCAACTGAGGGGCGATCGCTGGGCAGCGGGCAGCGACTCCGGCAGAATAAAGTAGGCCATCACCCCATTGATTAGGGCAAGGGTGCCGGCAAAGAGAATGGGCAGCTTTAGGTTTACAGCGGCTAAACTGCCACCAATGGCTGGACCAAAAATAAAGCCAATGCCAAAAGCCGCTCCGGTCAAACCGAAATTCTTGGCGCGGTCAGCAGGTGCCGAAGTATCCGCAATATAGGCTTGTGCTGTTGACACCACTCCCCCCGTAATCCCATCAATCATTCGAGAAACAAAGAGCAGCCATGGGGTTGTTGCGGCGGCAAATAAAAAGTAGGACAGCGCCGTTCCGGCAATACACACCAGCAACACGGGGCGACGCCCCCAGTGATCCGAAAGCGCCCCCAGCAAAGGGGCGGCAATAAACTGTGCCCCGGCAAAAGAAGAAAACAACAGGGTCAGCGTGAGGGCATCAAAGTTAAACTGCTCCACCAAGAAGGGCAAAATGGGGAAAATTAAACTCTCACCCAAGCGGTCGATGACAATCGTAAAAAGAACAACAAATAATGGTGAGCGTAGGTAGCGTATCCCCATGCAATAGATATCCTGCAAACAGAAGAATGTTAACGTGCTAGGCTCTGGCCAAGACTGCCCAAATCAGCAGCTCCATTAGCTTAGCGTCTCTTATTGCAGTAGCAAAGAGGAGGGGCGATCGCCCTGCCAGCAAAAAGTTATAAAATGAAAGACTAAACGCTGTAAAACCATTGACCCGCGCTCGATTTCAAGAGGTGACTTTCCCTATGTCCGCTTACACTGACTCCCTCAAGCGCTCACTTTTTCTAACCCTGTTTGCTCTGATTGTATCATTAGCCATTTCTTTTTTGATGGCAATCTAATTTATGCCAAATTTTCATTGATATTTATCTATTCATGTGAGTTGAGTGAGCGATGGTCGCCCGTTCTGCCCCACCTGTGCCGCCCCCGTTGCCCCTCTGGGTGATGTTTCGCCTTGGTTTGTTTCAAATGGGCTTAGGGATGATGTCGATCTTGGTGTTGGGGGTTCTCAACCGCATCATGATCAAGGAGTTGGCGGTACCGGCCACCCTTGTGACGTTGACGATCGCCATGCATCAATTTGTTTCCCCTGTGCGCGTGTGGTTTGGCCAGCTTTCCGATGCTCACCCCATTCGCGGCTATCATCGCACGGGCTATGTGTGGGGTGGTGCGCTGGCCTTTACGGTGGTGGCCTACGCCATTGTTCAAGTCATTTGGCAAGTGGGGAAGAGCTTAGAGCAATCTGGTTTAAGTGCGGTCACCCAAGGATGGATTGCCCTGCTAGGGTTGCTCTTTGCTGCCTATGGTGTTGCCGTCAGCAGTAGCTCCACCCCCTTTGCAGCCCTCCTTGTGGATGTCTCTGAAGAAGAGAACCGGGGCAAGCTGGTGGGGATTGTTTGGTCGATGCTGACGGTGGGGATTGTGGTGGGTGCCATCCTCAGCGGTGTGCTGTTGCGACAGTTGGAGCTGGAGACCCCAATTGAGGTGTTGCGCAGTAGTGTTAACCAGCTTTTTCTGACGGTTTTGACTGTGGTGCTGCTGTTGGTGATCGCTGGCACGTGGGGGGTAGAAGCTAAGTACTCCCGCTACAGCGTCCGCACCAGCCATCAACAGCGCAGTGAAAACATTACGTTGGGACGCGCCCTGAAAATTCTCACTGCTAACTCGCAAACATGGCTCTTTTTTATGTTCTTGGTCTTGATGACCCTGAGCCTCTTTATTCAAGAGCCGGTGTTGGAGCCCTACGGCGGCGAAGTGTTTGGCATGACCATTGCTGAAACAACGCGCCTGAATGCCTACTGGGGTATGGGAACGCTTGTGGGTTTAAGCTTTACGGGTTTTTTGTTGGTGCCCCGCCTCGGCAAAATTAAAACCACAACTTTTGGGTGCCTCGGGGTGGCGACCATGTTTTTGCTGTTGATTGTGGCCGGATTTACGCAGCAAGCATGGCTGTTTAAGCTGGAGTTATTTTTGTTTGGCATTGCTGCTGGTGTGACCACCACGGGTGCCCTCAGTTTAATGCTGGATTTAACCGCGGCGGAAACAGCGGGCACCTTTATTGGCGCTTGGGGGCTGGCTCAGGCGATCGCCCGTGGCTCAGCAACGGTGCTGGGGGGCACAGCCCTAGATGTGGGACGGCAACTCTTTGGGGAGCCGATTTTAGCCTACAGCCTTGTTTTTTGCTTGCCGATGCTGGGGATGATCTTGGCAATTGGGCTGCTGCGGCGGGTAGATGTGAGCCAATTCCAGCAGCAATCCCAAAAGGCGATCGCCACGGTGCTAGCACAGGAGTTAGAATAGGCTGGCTCTATGACCAGCGGCCAAAAAAGGAAAAATCGTGCTTGCCAAAGTGGGTCACGTTGGCAATGTTGAAGTGCTCAAGGCAATTCACCAGCCAGCGCACCTTGCCCCGGCTAAAGGATTGGTAGTGGTTAAATAAGATGGCAAAGCGTTTCTCGAGATAGGGTTTAACTTTTTTGCTGATAAGGACAATTTTCAGCAGCAAACCAATGGTGGCGGCAGTGCCAATGTTGTTTAACAAGTCAACAAAAACAAGGTGATTGGGGTTTTGGGCGCTATCGACGACAAGATAGTTCAACGTTTGGCTACAGGTGCGGACAATTGTAAATTCATTCAGGGGCTGCACCTGCTGAAATGCCGGTAGGGTGTTCAGGTATTGATAAAACTTTTGCCGAAAACGACCGCGGCCAATGTTAGCAGTGGTGTTGGTTAAGTAGTGGAAAAATTCATCCCGAAATTCCCGCGTGGATTTTAGGCGTTGCAGCCGTTGTTCAAATTGGTTGGCTAAGTCACGGTAGGTATGGCGCTGATCAATTTTGCCGACAAAGTGCTGCACCGATGCTTTTAATTCCTCGGGAGTCAAGAGGGTGGGATTCTTCACTGGGGGCAGATTGACATGTCCCTGGGCACGACGAAACTCAAGCGTGAGGTACTGGCTGAGGTTGACCTCAAACTGCTGTAAGGCTTTTTGTTGATAGTGTTGGATGTGGCGCAGCTCTTCTGGGGAGGTTTCATCTCCAATCAGGCAATGATTGTAGAGATAAGGGTAGCGACGGATGAGTGTGGCGAGGGGGCGATCGCTATGTTTATGGATTTGAGAGGGGTCCTGAGCATCTTCCCGCAGGAACTGCACCATCCGCTGCAACTTTTGAAAAGCTTCACTTTCGAGATAGTCTTTCAGCAGCAGCCGCAGCTTACGGACAATAGGCGCACGACTCAGGCCACCGGCAGGCATGGCGATGGGGGTTTCCAGAACAGTCAAAAATTCCGGCACAGCCCCTTGCAACAGCGGTCGGGATTGCCAGCGGTTAATTAAAATGTGGCAGCAGCGATTCATGAAGGGGCGGAAATTCTGGGCGGCATGGCTGCTCGTTACGATGCGATCCATTGCCTCTTGGACAAGGCGATCAGGGTAAGTGTAACCCATGATAAAAAGGGCGCGGAACCGCTCAATCACCTGCTGTGGACTTTCGTTTTGTACGCAGTCCAACAGGTGATCGTAGATGAGTTGGTAGTCGTTAGCCTTTATCCAAGTATTCATGAGGGTGATGCGCTCCTAAGCAACAGTACTAAGACAGTGCAGGAACACAGATGCAGCGGCAACGTTAACGAACTTATCTAGCATCATAGGGAACGGTGCTGTTGCTACGCGTGATCGCAACCACCAGTTAACTGTGATCCTGATCACCTTAGGAACTTGTCCTCCCCTAATCTATCAAAGAATTTGGCAGGGGTGCGGCGCCTATGCTTCCGGTCGCCACGAGTGTAGGGCACGTAGTTGCGGTGTTTTCTTTTGTTGATGCGCCTCCATCCGCACCAGAACATCGTCGAGAATATCAACGGCTAGGCTAATGTAAGGGCCTTTGTTGAGCATGACGCACTCCGCTCGCTCGGCCATAGCGGCATCGGTGATTTCGGCGCGCGAGGGAACGCCTTTTTTCACTAGATTTTCAAGGACTTGCGTGGCCCAGACCACGGGCACATGGGCTGCTTCGCATACCCAGAGAACTTCCTCCTGCATTTCGGCAAGGCGCTGGTAGCCAATTTCCACGGCCAAGTCACCCCGGGCAATCATGATACCAAAGGGTTGCTGTCCCGCCGCTTGCACGATCAGCTCTGGTAGGGCACGAATGGCTTGGGGGGTCTCAATTTTGGCAATGATGCCAAACTGTTGGGCGCGATCGCCACAGCGCTGTGCTAATTCCGCTTGCAGGAGGGCAATGTCAGCGGCGGACTGGACGTAGGAGTAGCCGATGAGATCCGCGTGTTGCACCACAAAGTCGAGGTGCTGGCGATCGCGATCGGTGAGGGGACAAAGGGAAAGCGAGCTATCGGGAAAGTTAAAGCCTTTGTCTTTTTTCAGGCGTTGGCCTTTTTTGCAGTGGCTGAGGGTCAGCTCAACCCCTTGCTCGTTTTTAGCAACTATGCGCCCGCCAATATGACCATCGTCAATCCACACCCGATCGCCCACCCTAAGCTGGGGCAAAATTTCTGGTAGGGAGCAGGTCATTTGGGGAACGCCTGCCAAGGAGCGGTCAATCTCATAACGTAACCAGAGGCGATCGCCCGGTTGTAACCGCAGCCCTGCGGGAAAGACTTCAGCGACGCGAGGTTTTGGCCCGCCCAAATCCATGAGAATTTTGCAGGGCTGGTTGGTGATGCGCACCGCCGCCTGTAGGTTGGCAATCATTGCCTGCCATGTTGCTGGGTCATCGTGGGCACAGTTAATGCGGGCACAGTTCATCCCTTTGCGCAACAGGGTAATGCTCCACTGCGGATCGGTAGCTGCTTCTGGGGGCAGCGTGACCATAATGCGCACATGGCGTCTGCCGCGAATCGAACCAAAGAGTTCCGCCGTTTGCTGCCGCAGTTGGCGATCGCCGGCAAAAAAGGCGTCTAGGGGTGGGCGAGGCGGCAACCCCTGCTGGCAATGACACAGTGCCCCTAACGTGTTGATCACAGCATCTAGGTTGGGCAAAACCCGCGACTCAATCCGCCCCAAGGAAGATAAGCCCCACGGCATTAAAGCCATTTGCATGGCACGTAAATCCCGCCACCGTAAGGCTAAGTAGTAGGCCAAATTGCGAGCACTGGGCAAAAACTGCGGGCGCTGAATGAGGGGCTGCCAGCGCTGAAATCGCGCTTCCCCTTCCTTGACCACCTCTTGACGCAGTTCTAAAAGACTGTGGAGTAGCGCCGTGGGTGAAATTGTTTGCGACTCAGTCAGCATTGCTGCCTCCTGTTGATTAATGCAATAGAAACTGGCTACTTCCAACGCGTGCTTCCCCTCGGGAGTGCCATGAATCGATGTCTTTCTGTACTAATTGTCCCCCTATCTCTCAGTATATCGGCACCAACCTGCGCCTTTTTTTAAGGTTTGGCAACAAAGGGAGTGCGCCAATAGTGCCAATTTTCTTTATTAAAAGGAGATTTCCAGTAGGCAATTAGCTGCTGCTCCTGCTGCTGACGCTGTTTGCGATGGGCAGGTGCACCGTAGTCAAAGGCAACCCCAACGGATACGGGTATCTGCCCTTGGCGATGGGCAAAAAGATACTGCTCCAAGTAGCGTTTACAATCATGGTTCTGTTGCCAGCGGTGTTGACCCCGCCCCGTTTCACCCACGTAGAGGAGCAGGGGATAGGCATAATCAATAACAAAGTAAAAGGCGGGGCGATCGCCCTCGATTGTTTTTTGCCGCCAAAAGAGGGCATTGTGCTGCGGCAGTTGCCATGGATCCACGATGGGGGAAGAGGGCACCGCCAGCGGAAATAAGCTGGGTTGCTGTACCACCTGCCGCTGTTCCTGCTGATAGGTGCGAATGGGTTGCTTCCACTGCTCAAGAGCCGTGGGGGTCAGGTTTAGCGGGGTTGAGCTGCCATAGGTGCCTGTGGGCGATCGCAATCGCCATTGCTCTTGCGCCGAAAAGAATTCTCCCTGCAGTTCATCCGCGGAAAATATCAACGGATCGTTGTTCAACGTCAAGGGTCAATAGGTCACGAGGGTGGTAATTGGCACATCCGGCAGCTTTTGCCGCCCCCCCAAGTCTGATAACTCAACAATAAAGGCAAAGCCGTGGAGTTGGGCAGCCGCTTGCTCCATTAACCTTGCCGCTGCTGCCGCCGTGCCACCGGTGGCAATCAAATCATCGACAATGAGCACGCGCTGACCCGGTTGAACCGCATCTTGGTGCATTTCGAGGCGATCGCTGCCGTACTCAAGGCTGTACTCCACCGAATAGACAGGGCGACAGAGCTTACCCGGTTTGCGCAGGGGAATAAAGCCAGCTCCCAAGTGATAGGCCAAGGGGGCGCCGAAAATAAAGCCGCGGGACTCAATGCCGGCAACGTAGTCAATGCCATCATGGCGATGCTTTTCCACTAACTGATCAACCACGTAGCGCAGCCCCGCTTGGTTTTGCAGCAGTGTCGTTAAATCCCGGAACAAAATGCCCGGCTTGGGAAAATCGGGGACATCACGAATCAGGGATTTTAAGTCCATAAGACCCTTGGCCACCATTGTCATTGCAATCCAGAAGCATCCTAACCTACTTTGGCCGCCTGTGGTTGGTTCAGGGGAATCAATAGGCAACGAGCTATCGCCAAAAATAGTGCCCCAAAAAGATAATTGCCAATCCCCAAAGCGCCGGATGAACCTCTTCACTTTTACCACTGGCCCATTTCACCAAGGGATAACTAATGAAGCCCACGGCCATGCCCTCACTAATGGAGTAACTTAGGGGCATCACCAACATCACTAAAAAGGCAGGAATCGCCTCCGTCAGGTCTTGCCATGGAATTTCCCGAATTGAGCGTACCATAAAGACCCCCACCAATACCAAGGCTGGGGTGGTGGCAAAGGCGGGAATCGCCGTCGCAATGGGTAAAAATAGCAACGATAGCAAAAAGAACCCGCCCACCACAACCGCTGTTAGTCCGGTGCGACCCCCAACGGCAATCCCGGCTGCCGACTCAATGTAGGTCGTAACAGTTGAGGTGCCAAAGAGGGCACCCACCACCGTGCCCACCGCATCCGCCATGAATGCCCCTAGCGATCGCGGCAAATGTCCCTGCCGATTGAGAAACCCCGCCTGCACACTCACCGCCGACAACGTGCCCACCGTATCAAACAAGTCCGTGAACAGGAGCACCAGTGTCACCAGCAAAAACGAACTGACCTGATGCGGGCGCAGCGATCCCAAACCCACCAACGCCTGACCAAACAAGTGAGTCGGCCACTGCGGCCAGTCCACCAAACCCGTGGGCCAAGGGGCAGCGCCCACCAGCCAACCCACAAACGCCGTGCCCAGCACTCCCCAAAAAATGGATCCCTTAATTTCCTTGGCACAAAGCATCGCTGTGACAAACGTACCCAAAGCGCCCAAAATCGGCGGCCACGTATGAAACTGAGTCAACGTGGTTTTGGTCACGGCATCCGGCACAATAATTTCGGCGTTGGCTAAGCCAATATAGGCAATAAACAACCCCACCCCAGCGGCGATCGCCACCTTCAGCGACAGGGGAATCATGTTCACCACCAGCGATCGCACCCCTGTAAACGTCAGGAGAATAAAGATAAACCCTTCAATCAATACCGAACTCAACGCCAGCGGCCACGGAATTTGCAACTGCTGCACCACCGCAAAAGCAAAAAAAGCATTAATGCCCATGCCGGGCGCCAACGCCACCGGATAGTTGGCCCACAAGCCCATGAGGATGCTGCCCACAGCGGCGGAAACCGCCGTCGCAATAATCAGTTCCCCCTGTAAATCTTGCGGTTGCTGTAAAAAGATGGCATTCGAGAGGATTTGGGCATTCACCGGCAGAATGTAAGCCATCGTTAAAAACGTTGTCAGCCCTGCCAATACCTCCGTCGATAGGTTTGTTTTGGCTCGCTCCAGTTGAAACCACACTTTTAACCGTGACTGCCACAGTGCCCGCACGATCGCCTCCCCAAACGTTCTCTCTATAGTTACAATTTGTTACCGATGTTATGCAAACGCTGCTTTCCTTTGGCTTAGATTTTTAACCCCTGCCCTTGCCAGAGGAGAACCATTGGAGTATAGGGTTGTCATGCCCTCAGCCAGTGGTCCGGAGGCGGCACAACTCATCTTGTTATATAATTAGCTTGTCAGGCTGACCCATCGCGGGGGCATTCTAAGCTTGGAGTCATCTTGAAGGTAAGTTCTTGATTAAAACAAAGACGGACACACACATCGTTTAACACTTGAGCTTTAAGGAGCGGCGGCGCAATTAGGGTAAAACAATGAGCACAATCAAAAAACTTCTGCGAACTCTTTCTCGGCAACTATCCCATCCTGTGGCAGGGCATCGACGGCGACGACAGCGCGGTTTTACCCTGCCCTTGGTGCTCGGCATGGGGCTGATCATGATGGTGGTGGCGCTGACCTTGATCTCGCGATCGCAACTCGATGTCAGCACCGCCAGCCTGCAAAAACAAACCCAACAGGCCTTTGCCGTGGCTGAAGGTGGTATGGCGCGTACCCTTGGCCTCCTCAATGGTAACTATCAGATTCTCCTGCGCCGCACCTATAACCCTGTGAACCCCAAAACCAATCAACCCTACCTCATCAGTCGTGCTGCTGATGCCAGCAAAGTGGGTCAGCCCAATACCGCTGGTATTGCCGTTACCCCCGTCAACGAATGGACTGCCGCCAGCCTTGGGAATGCTGTTCCCCCTTGTTTTACCCTCGAGAACGTCACCGACATTCTGTTGAACGGTCAAATTGGTAACCCCGCCCAAGGCAACTACCGCATTTTGGCCTACCTTTACGATGCACCGACAGAAACGGGTCACTTACTCATTGAAGGCCGTCTTGCCAACAACTCTACCGCCAACGCCTACGTTCTCCAAAAAATGGTGATTACTGATCGCAACATACCTGCTAACTTTCCGGGGTTGCTGGCGCAAAGCATTAACCTCGGGAATAACGATGTTTTTGGTACCGTCAACGGTAACGTCATTTGCACCAATGCCAACAACTGTCAGGTACCCGCCGACCAATGTGTCAATGGCCAACCCACCAACGCTGGTTTAAGGGCAGCCGTGGGTGCTCTGAATAACGCAATTATCCACGGCACGATCGCCATCAACCCAATCGAATTACCTCCTTTTCCAACCCCACCGCCAATTGTCGGAACTGGAAATCCACCCATTCGAGGCGATGTGGCAGCGCCTGCAGGCTCGGAGTTGGCGCAAGAGCTCACCAAAACTGAAACCGATGGCACCACCAACAGCAACGGTCGCTATAGCGAAGGCGCCTACAATTTGGGGAATATTGGGGCGGGTAGTTATCCGCGCCCGGGCGATCGCCCCTACGTCGATACCAGCCTGCCAGTAGGTCATCCCGACAGAATTTTCTACGCTTACCGGGTTGGCAACATCAACCTCAGCGGTAACAATACCCTCACCATTAACACCAGTCGCTTTCCGGTGCGCCTCTTTGTCACGGGTAACATCTCCCTCAGTGGCCAAGCGGGTATTCGCAATATCTGTAGCCCCGATAGTGCCACCTGTGGTAACCAAGCAAACATGGGATTGCCCAGTGGCATTGGTACCCCCGATCGCCTGCGCATCTACGGGAATCCGCCGGATCCGAACAATGCGGTAACCGACCAGCAGTTCACCATCAGTGGCGGCTCCACCGCAGGCAGTGTATTCATCTATGCCCCTGATGCGCGGGTGGGCATCAACGGCGGCAGCCGTAACCCAGACATTTATGGTGCGGTGTGGGCGAAAGAGTGGAACGGCTCCAGCTCCAACAATGCTGAAATTTCCGTGCCCGATCGCCTGCCCGAAGCCCTTGGCAGCGCTTACGCCCAAGCTTCAATTGTTGTGGCTCGCACCACCGAGGCCCGTAATTGGAATCGCCTTGCCCAGTACTAATGTTGGAGGTTGATGTTGATGACTCGTGCTCCCTTTTCCAGCAAAGGCTTTACCCTCGCCGAGGTGCTTGCCTCCATTCTGGTCATTAGTTTGTTTACCGTGGCAGCAATGCAGGCGGTGGTAGTGGCAGCGCTCTTTCATTCGAATGCCCGCCGCTTTGCCGAAGCCAGCAACTGGATTCAGGACGACCTCGAAAATGTGAAAATCGTTGCCTACGACCTCTGTCAAACCCGCTTTGCCCAGCGCAAGCTGGCGGTTGCGGCCGCCGCCAACACCAACACGATTATCGTTGACTTTATCCAACCCGGTGAAAACGACTATGACCAAGCCATGCCGCCGGAATATCGCAGTGGTGGCGCCTGTCCCTTCAATTCAGCGACGGATGGCTTTCGAGTGGGGGATGAACTCCTGATTGGCTCGGATTCGGGCACGAATCGCATTACAGCCATCTCTGGCAACACCATTACCCTAGCCAACAACCTTAGCGGTTACCGCAGTGCTGGCACCCGGGTGTATGCCCGCTGTCGGGCAGGGGCAATTGAAGGGGGCTTCGCCGCCTACCTGCAAAGCTTGCTTCCCCCCTTGGGCAACACAAGTGGAAACACAGCAACAGCCACCCGTCCCTTTGTTAACGACACCTTTAGCATGTCTCGCACTGCTACTCGAATTAATCAAGCCCCCTTTCAAACCCTCGAACTGGCCTATACCGTTCGTGACAGCAATAACAATACCGTTGCCCAAGTTACCACTGAGGTCGTCCCTAATGCCTTTTTCCGTTGTCCATAGTCGCCAGCAGGGGCTCACCCTGATTGAAATTTTAATTGTCATGGTAGTAGCGGCTGTGTTAGCCACGGCAGCAGCCCCCAGTTTTCAATACTGGCTGCAAACCCAGCAAATCAACCAAGAGCTGGAAAAGCTCGAAGGTGCCCTGCGCGAAGCGCAGCGAGAAGCCATGCGCCGTAACCAAGCCTGCCAAGTGGTCATTCCGGAAGGCAACAACCCCACCATTACGGGATCTCCCCCCGAGTGCTTACCCACAGGGCCGCGACAGCTTGAGAATGTCACCCTGAGACGCGGTCCGGGGATGGCAACGGTACGCTTTGGCTTTCAGGGACGTTCCAGCACCAGTGGTACAACGGTGATTGCCCACACGAGTAACGCTGCCCTCCAGCGCTGTTTAGTCATTGCTCCGGGTTTGGGCATCATGCGCACGGGCGTTTATGCACCCACCGATACCACAGGATTCACTTCCAACAACTGTCGCACCCGCTGAAACGGCAATAGGAGAAGAGGGGATGGCCAAACACAGAGGACTAGGCCAAGGACAGCTTCTGCAGATGGGCTTTACCCTTACCGAGCTGTTGGTGGCCGCGCTGATTGGTGGCATTGTTGTGACCATGGCGGGCTGGGGGATGGTGGCGCTGCTACAAAATAACCAGCGGATTGAGGAGCAAGCCACCACGCGCATGAACCTCAGCCGCGCCCTTGACTTCATTTCTGATGACATTCGCTCTGCCCTGACGGTTTCAACCACCGCACCTTCCGGCTGGTCCACCCCCAGCGGCTACAACTTGGTTATGTTTATCCAAAAACCAGCGGACAACCTCGAAGAACAAGAGGATGGGACGTTAGCCAGTACGCCACAAGTGGCCTATTACACTCGCGCCAAAACGAGCAACATCGTCTGGCGCGGGCCAATGATTCTCTATCGCCAAAAAGGGGCAGGGAATTCACCTCAAGGCGATCCCCAAGCGCTAATTGATGGCATTGCGGCCACGAGTCCCAATTGCAGTAGTAACCTGAGTGGAGCCGTCGATAGTGGCATGAATAAGGGGGGCTTCCGCGTTTTTGTGCAGCACGAGCGCAATGTCAAGCTCTGTATCGCGGGGGTCGTGGAGGCTACAAACACAATTTACCAAGCAGAAACCCTTGCTGCCGTGCGCTCGGGATCCGAACCCCCATTGCCCTAGTCCATCGGAATGCGGGGCAAACGGTTTTTGAAGCCGCAGAGGATTTCCCACGGAATCGTGCCAAGGGTTTGAGCCCAAGTTTCGACGCCGATGCGCTCATCACCATCCTCCCCCAGCAGAGTGACAACGTCGCCCTCTTGCAGGCCTTCCAAGTCACTGACATCAATCATCAACTGATCCATCGTGATAGCACCCACTTGGCGCACCCGCTGACCTTGCACCAATACCTCGAGTTGATTGGAGAGCAACCGGGGCACCCCATCGGCGTAACCAATGCCGACAACGGCAATTTTCATGGGTTTGGGGGCAATGAACTGATGGCCGTAACTCACGCCTGCACCAGCGGGAATCTCTTTGAGGAGGGTAATACGGGAGCGCACCTGCATCACAGGACGCAAGGGCAGGACATGGCGCAGATGGGGCGCTGGATAAATGCCGTACAAACTTAACCCCACCCGCACCAAGTTGTAATGGCTCGACCGATTGCCTAAGGTAGCGGCGGAGTTGGCCATGTGGCAGCGCACGTCTTTAAGTCCCAAGGGCTTGAGGGCAGCCAAGACCTGCTCAAAGGCGGCTTGCTGTTGCTGCATCAGGGTAGGGTCGGGGTCATCGGCGCTGGCAAAGTGGGAATAGATGCCCCGAATCCGTAGATGGGGCAAGCGTTGCACAAATTCTACAAACCCGACAGCGTCCTGCCACGGGCAACCCAGCCGTGCCATGCCAGTATCAATCATCAGTTGCACGTCCAAGGGTTGTCGCAGATGATCGGCGTTGTCGGAGAAAATAAGGGCTTGCTTGGGCGTGGACAGCGTTGGTTGCAACTGCCACTCAGCCATGGTTTGCACTTGGGCAGGCAAGTTCACTGACCCCAGCACTAAAATGGGCGCGGTAATCCCTGCTTGTCGCAGGGTAATCCCTTCGGGGATCGTGGCCACTCCCAGCTCGGTGGCACCGTGCGCCAGTACCGTTTGCGCCACACTGACGGCACCATGACCGTAGGCATCTGCTTTGACGACGGCCAAAAGGCCAGTTTGGGGGTCGAGCCACTGCCGCAACTGCTGGGTATTGGCGGCCAAAGCTGCCAGATCAATTTCAACCCATGCCCGCTCACACTCGTGGGAACTGGTGAGCCGCTCTTGACTTAACATTCGCTTCCTATCCTCACACCGATACTTTTTCGCTAACAAACGCTAACGAATACATAAGTTGAGATTGTCTCTCAACCAAGGCGTATCAACCAATGCCCGCAGGAATATCCCGCGAGCACCATTGAGGTCCCTGTCCATTGTCCGTCCATCTATACTCGACCTGATGATTCGAGAGCCGCCAATCTTAACCACTTCGCCAGTCCAAGAAACCGTCTTCGAGGTATAGGCTTCGTTGACGGTCAAGAGCACCTTGCCCGCTTCCCAAGCCTTCCACTCTAGAAATTTCTTGAATTGGTAATGGGACAGTGAAAGCATTTGGCGGACTGTCTTGGAGCGAATCTTGCGCCGCGATTTGCTCACCATTTGAGAGGTATCAAACGAGGGCAACAAAATCACATCGAAGTTGTCCACCAAAAACTTTGCTGTTTTATGGTGTAGCTCTTCGATAAGGTGCTTGATTTTCGCTCTTATCCGGTCAGCCCCTTTCTTGAGTCGCCGCTTTTGCGCAGATTTGGCTTGGCTCATTTTCGAGATGAGCTTATCCAGCTTGCAGCAGAGCTTCTGGATACGCAGATTAGCGCCCTCTCCAATCCACCCGTAGGACGACTCAGAGAAGAACGTGATGAACGTGCGAACAAAAACCACGCGCCCTTGGTTCTCGGCCTGCCGTGGTTGCACTTCCTCAGAAACGACCAGATAGTACTCGCCATAGGCAAGTGTTAGCCGACCGTCACTGAAGTCTTTAGGGAGTGCTTCCTTGAGGGGACATTTTCCCAGAATCGTGTGGTACACTCCACAATCTTTGATAGCCGTTTTTGGAATAAATATCGTCTGCTGCTTGTCCTTGCGGCTACGAAACTTGCATTTGCGGATTTTGCCGTCTTGTTGGTACTTCCTTTTGGCTTCCCGTACTGCTAGACAGGCATCCTTCACGGCAATCTTCTTGATTTGGTAGGGAACTGACTTAGCCCAATCCGGCAAGTCCCCAAGGATAACGGGAGCCACAGCCATCCACTGCGCCTTTGTATCCGGCTGTTGCAGATATTCGATAGTTTTGTTGTAAACGTATCGGGAAACGCCAAGCCATTGCTTGAGGAGTGCCCGCTGTTCAGGGTTTGGGAAGAGCCGGATTTTCCTAGTCCTTCTTGCGGTGGCCGCAAAACCCTTACCGTCGGGACGAGAAGAGGCAAGAGATGGCGAGAAAAGCGACTGTGAGCTAGGATTCTGCTCGCGTAAGCGCGTCCCCACCTTGAACAGCTTGGTCAAGAACCAAGATTGAGCCGCCGTTCTTGGCTGCCAGATACTCAAACAGTTCAAAACCGTTGCGGCAGAGCTGGTCTCGATGGGCAACCACAATCGTGAGCTGATCTCCGCGCACAAGTCGTTCCAGTAGAGCCCGCAACCCTTTTCGCTTGAAGTTGAGGCCAGACCCAACATCTTGGATGATTTCGGCCTTTGGGAATCGTTCCCGCATAAACTCAACTTGTCTGGCAAGGTCGTCTCGTTGCTTTGCAGAACTGACGCGACAGTAGCAAACAACGGCAGGCTGAGTTGTTCTACGCCGTTCGCGTCAGCGGGACGTAGTCCGTAGGTAAGACTCGACGTTGTACAGTCGTTGTCCTGCGTCGTTGCGGATGCAATCGATCTTACCTTCATCTACGTATTTTCTCAGCGTGTTTGGATGCAATCCCAGAAACTCAACCGCTTTTCTGAGAGGAACGTATGCCATGTCTAGCTTAAATGTTAACTTGTGTTAGTAAATGGTAGCAAATCAATCACTGTTGATTAACCCTCAACCATAGGTTATTGACACGACCTATGGTCAACTCAATCTTATGCATTTGTGTAGCGTTTTGCTGCAACGGGGGGGTACAGTTTTTGGCCTCTGGGGGATTGCGCAATGGGTAATTTGTTAAGAAACTTTGGTAAAACGTTAAGCATTATTAACTTTGATTGATCAAATAAATAAGACTTATCACACTACTAAGAAGCGATCCCGGCGATCGCCCCAACAAACACTTGAACTTACTATAAACGCTGTTATTTGGATGGTATAGATGATGCACGGATTTTCGCTTGCCCCTCGCTATCGTTTAGATGATCCTGATCCATGGCTGTTGGGAATTGATCCCAGTCGTCAGTACTGGTTACAGATCAACGGCGATCCGGAGCAGGTGGCAACGATTCCGGGGCTGACGGTGGACAGTATTTCTGAATTGCGCGAGATCATGACCACGGTGCGATCGCTCTTGCCGGGGCAGCGGGTACAGTTTCAGCGGGCGGCCACCTGTTTGGAGCTCCACTGTGTGGGGGAAAATCTGCTGGCCATTGCCGATGCGGTAGCAGGGGCACCGGTTTGGCACCTGTTTGATCGCGAAACTCTCGAAAGCTTACTGATGAGTGCGCACCCAAACTGGCAGTGCCGTCCGGAAGATGTGGAGTTGGGTCGGCAGCAGCTTTGGCGCTCGTTTCAGTTACCCGTTGCCGCCTAAGGTCTGACCGGCGATCCAGCCGGTGGTCCAAGCACTTTGCAGGTTAAAGCCACCGGTAATGCCGTCAATATCCAAAATTTCCCCGGCGAAAAACAGCCCCGGACAACGGCGACTGGCCATGGTCTTAAAGTCCACTTCTTTAAGATCAACGCCGCCACAGGTGACAAACTCCTCTTTGAAGGCACCTTTACCAGTAACGCTAAATTCACTGCGCTGGAGCAACGTGAGTAACTGTTGGGTTTGTTTTTTGCTCAGGTGTGCCCACGTCTGATCAGCGGGAATCGCTGCGGTTTCCAGCCAGTAGCGCCAGAGGCGACGGGGCAGGGTAACTGGACAATGGTTGGCGATCGCCCGCTTGGGCATTGCCGTACGACAGGTCTCTAACTGAGTGCGGAGGTCAGCATCGGTAAGCGTTGGCAACCAGTTCACGACGAGGGTGGCTTGGTAGTTCGACTCCGCCAAGGCACGGGCACCCCACGCTGAGAGCCGCAGGATCACTGGGCCACTGAAGCCCCAATGGGTTACTAGCAGCGCTCCCTCTTCGCTTAAAGGCGGATAATTGACCACCTTCAGCGTCGCTTTGACGGGGTTCACACTCAACCCGGCTCGCTCGTGTAGCTTGGGATCAGCGATTTGAAACGTAAAAAGGGAGGGCACCGGTGGGACAATCGTGTGGCCGAGGTTTGCCGCTAAACGATAGCCTTGGGCACTGCTTCCTGTTGCCAACAGAAGGCGATCGCCCACGAGGGGCTCGGATTGTGAAGCGAGTGTGACTTGAAATTTTCCGGCCACTTTGGTGATCTGCTTCACTGCTGCGCGGGTGCGAATGCATATGCCCAGCCTCTTGGCTTCTGTCACGAGGCAGTCAATGATCGTGTTGGCATCATCAGAAACCGGAAAGACGCGCCCATCCGTCTCAGTTTTGAGAGCAACGCCGCGCTCTTGGAACCAGCGCAGGGTATCGCGGGGTTGAAAGCGGTGAAAGGCAGCCTGCAAGGCTTTGCCCCCCCGCGGATAATGCTGTACCAGCAATGCCGGATCAACGCAATGGTGGGTAACATTACAGCGACCACCACCAGAGATGCGTACTTTGGCCAACACCTGTGGGCCCGCTTCCAGCACCGTCACTCGGGCATAGGGGTTGACACTGGCACTGGCGATCGCCCCGAAAAAGCCAGCGGCACCCCCCCCTACAACAATGATGTGATTTTGCCCTGCTGCAACCATTGGCTTCGGCCTTGTCAACCTTGACCATTGAGCGGTTCTTGGTGTACCACATGCAGTTGCTGGTGCAGACGGCCAATGGGGATGTGATGAGCTGCCAGTAACTTGAGGATGCGGCGGCGGAACTCACGCCCGACAGCCCATTGCTGTCCGGGTTGGGTTGTAATCCAAATGCGCACCAGCAGTCCACTGGCGGTCACTTCATCAATGCCTAGCACCTCTGGCGGCGCAAGGGCCTTGGATTGCCATTCCGGATCGGCGTAAAACTCTGCACTTAACCCCTCCAAAAGACTCAGAATGCGATCGGGGGGTGTGGTAATGTCCACCCACAGCTCTAGGTTCACCCGTGACCACGTGCGGGTCAGGTTGGCCACCTTGGTGATTGTACTGTTGGGAATGGTAATTAAATGACCTTCGGCATTTCGCAGTTGGGTTACCCGCAGATTCAGGTTTTCCACCATGCCCGCGTAGGGTTCAATTTCCACCACATCGCCAATGCCGTACTGATCCTCCCAAACAATCAGTAGTCCATTAATAATATCTTTGACTAAGTTTTGTGACCCTAGGGAAATCGCCAAGGCTAGGAAGCCCCCCACCGCCAAGATGGAGGAGATAGGAACCCCTAAGGAATTGAGAATGACCACCGCCCGAGTGAGGTAGAGGAGCCCAGTTTTAAGGCTACGCAGGACTTCCACCGTCGTGCTAATTCGCAGAGTGCGACGTTGGCCATCACTAAACTGGACAAGATTGTTCTGCTCCCAGAAAACCCGTAGGCGATCCAGCGCCAAATCTGCCACTTGATTCAGCAGACCTGTGCCAAACCAAACCGCCATCCAGAGAATCGGCAAACCATAGACTTGGGAACTCCACCCCCGGGTTGCGGGAAAAAGGCGCAGGATCAGGGCCACAGCATACAGCCATAGGGCAATCTGTCCCCAAAGCAGTAAGTAGCGCCCAATGTGGATGAGCCGGAGCTGTTGCTTCAGGAAAAATTCTGACCCCCAATTGGGTAAGAGGGACAAGGGTCGATCCACCTCGTGGGGTTGGGTCTCCACCCTAAGGGAAACCACTTGCTGCTGGAGCCTGTGGCGCTGACGTGCCAGCACCCGCTGGCCTAAAAACATCAGGGCACTCACCGCAAGCACTTTGAGCAGAATCGCTGCTGCGGCTTGCAGTTGGCCAATTAAGGCCGCATAGGTGCGTTCTCCAATCGCCTGATTCATCTGGGCTTGTAAAATGTCCCGCCACTCTTGGGCAAGAGCTTCTGCAGGCAGTTGATGGTAATCGCTATCGGCCTCAGTAATTGTGAGGATGCGGGTAGTCCGCTCAGAGCGACCCAAGCGAGCACTGATCACTAGTTCATTGTTCAGGCGAGCCACGCCAATGTTGACCACCTCTGGCGAGCGGCGGCGATTGGTTAGGGCACTCCGGAGAATTCGGCGCAAGTTCGATTGAATCAGTTCGGCTCGCAGCTCTACGGGTATCAGATTGCCCGGTGCATGGCGATCGCGCACGGTGGGGGCAGCAATGGTGAATAACACATCGCCATCAAAGCGCACGTCTGTCACTTCCAATTCACCAATGCGGGTGACACCCGGGGGTGGTGGCGCTAGCGAGGTTTGGTTGAACGCCGGAATGGGCGCTTGGGCACCGCTTGGTGCGGCTAACCACAACACCAAACAAAAGCTGGCAAGGACAAGAGTCCACCACACCCGCTTCGGGAAATGAATTCTGTGCAAAAGCTTTTACCCAAATTCACCATTCCATATGCCATCAAGGACGGCAACTCACTAGATCTATCAATTTCAGCACCACCGCATCAAGCCCACGTCGTAAGTCGGCTGCCGAACGACCGGCCTGATTGACCACCACACTAAAGACCAAGGGCGGATGCTGGGGGGGATCCGCATAGCCCGATAAGGCAACGACGCCCCGCAGAGTTCCCGTTTTTGCCCAAACCCGTCCTTGGGCAGGGGTCTGCTGAAAGCGGCTGCGGAGCGTGCCCGATGTGCCGGCAAGGGGGAGCGATCGCCGCCAAACGGGAAACTCCGGACGACCATAGACTACCTGCAACAGACGGGTTAAGGTGCGAGGAGTGAGCCAATTTTGCCGCGATAGACCTGAGCCATCCACCAGTACTGCCGGTTCGGGGTGCTGTTGTTGTAAATACTGCTGACGGTAGCCGGGGCGTGCCTGTTCAAGGGCAATGTGGAGGACTTCGGCATAAAAGTTATCACTGCTTTGGTTAATGGGCACGATTAGCTCCGCCAAGGGGGGCGAGGCATGACGCAGGACAATATTCGGTAAGTGATCCGTGCTCTCAATCAGGCGCGTTTGCGCCACTGAGATTCCCGCCCCCTGCAGGGCTTGGCGAATTTGGGCTTGGATATAGGGAGCGGGTTGGGTCAAGGGCACGCGAATGTCCCCCGGGGCACTGCCCTCGTGCAGTTGACCGCGAATAATGATTTGGCGATCGCTCACCTCGCTCTCGAGAAATTCTGGCTCGCTGGTGGCGACCGTGCGGGTTTCATTCAGCAACTGCCATCCTTGCGCTGCTTGCGGTTCTCGCCAGGTTAAGGCAAGAGGTTGTCCTAGGGCTTGGGGGGTGGCCTCCACCTCAAGGGCATTTTGATTGACACTTAGGCGGGTTACGGGGACCGCGTAGCCCATTGTTAGATCCTCAATCGCCCACGTGGGCTCAAGCCAAACGGTTGTGGCGCCGCCAATTTCTAAGGTTTGAATCCGCTGCACCCCCTGAGCCGCTAAAGTACGGGCAATTTGGGCAAGGTCTGTGCTACTCAAGCTGGGGTCAAAACCGCCCTGAAAACGCACCCGCTCCAGCAGGGGCGATCGCCCTGGGGCACTCACCACCGTTTCAAAGCGATGATTGGCACCCCAGTAGGCTAAAGCAGCCGCAGTGGTGGTGAGCTTGACATTTGAAGCCACCAAAAAGAGCTTCGTCGCTTGATGGCTGTAGAGCACTTCGCCGGTACGCAGATTGCGCACCTCAATGCCCCATTGCCCCGTCTGCCACACGGGCTGTTGAATCTGTGCCTCAATGGCTCTTGGTAAATCCGCTGGGCAGAGGGCATTGGCAGTGCCGGTTAAAGCGAGGGCGATCGCCCCGAGGAGCCCCCTAGCAAGAGGCCGCAGCAATGGCTGCCACCCCATCGGGCTGTAAATCTTTGACATAGACGCGATCGCAGCGCTGAGTCTCCACACCACTGGTGGGTTGGTAGCCCGCCTTCTCGTACAGATGCACTGCCGTGGTCATCACCGAAGCGGTTTCAATCCAAATTTTGCGATACCCAGCCCCTTGAATCGCCTGCTCAAGGTGATGGAGTAAAAATGTTCCCAATCCCTGACCCCGCACCCGCGGATGCAAATACATTTTGCGAATTTCCACCGCGGCTTCACCGCGATCAATCGGGTAAAAACCAATTGTGCCCACGATCTCCTGGGCGTGTTCCACCACCCAAAACTGGCCTCCGCGGCGGTGGTAATACTCTTCGACGTGAACCACATCGCGATCCGCGCCCTCCGGCTGCCAGTTCAGGCCAAATTCTGCCAAGACGCTTTGAATTAACTCGATGACAGCGGGGCGATCGCTCGGCTGCCAGTGGCGCACCCAGCAATCCTGACCAAACTGTAGAAAAAATGGACTCAAGGAACGCTGCCTCCCGCTCAATGTTGCAAGTTTAGCGATTAAACTTAAAGACTCGCAAGTTGACTTTGTTACACTTTTAACCGCCGAGCCATCAGCCCGTAAAAGGCAGCGTAGGATAGAAAAGATTAAACTTTACCAAACCAAAAGCTCACAATAGGGCACCCAAAAAGGACAAGGAATGCAGAACTTTGCCGTAGTGATTGTGGGTGGCGGGTTAGCCGGCTGTCGCGCCGCTCTGGAAATTTGTCGTCTAGCACCGGACACCCCCATTGCCTTAGTGGCTAAAACCCATCCCATCCGTTCCCACTCCGTTGCGGCCCAAGGGGGAATTGCCGCCACCCTCAAAAATGTGGACAGCGAAGACTCGTGGGAAAGTCATGCGTTTGATACCGTCAAGGGGGCTGATTTCCTCGCTGATCAGGATGCAGTTACCATTCTGGCTCAAGAAGCCCCGGATGTCGTCATTGATCTGGAGCACTTGGGGGTGCTCTTTTCCCGCTTGCCCAATGGGCGCATTGCCCAACGCCCTTTTGGCGGGCACAGCCACCCCCGTACCTGCTATGCCGCCGATAAAACCGGTCATGCCATCCTGCACGAGTTGTACTGCAACTTGCTGAAGTATAATGTCACCTTTTTTAGTGAATGGTACGTCCTACGCCTCATTGTGGAAGACCAGCAAGCCAAGGGGGTGGTTGCCTACCAGATCGAAACGGGTCAATTAGAGGTGCTGCGCGCCAAAGCCATCCTGTTTGCCACGGGCGGCTATGGTCGTGTGTTTAACACCACCTCCAACGACTTTGCCTCCACAGGCGATGGCCTTGCCATGACCGCCCGCGCGGGGTTGCCCCTCGAAGATATGGAATTTGTCCAGTTTCATCCCACCGGCTTGTATCCGGCGGGGGTACTGATTTCGGAGGCGGTACGCGGCGAAGGTGCCTACCTGATTAATGCCGCTGGCGATCGCTTCATGGCTCACTACGCCCCGAGTCGGATGGAGCTTGCCCCGCGCGACATTACCTCCCGCGCCATTGCCACGGAGATTCGCCTCGGTCGCGGCCTACACCCCGATGGCACTGCAGGGGGTCCCTTTGTTTACTTGGACTTGCGCCACATGGGGCGGGAAAAAATCATGAGTCGCATTCCCTTTTGCTGGGAAGAGGCTCACCGTCTCGCGGGGGTGGATGCTGTTGTGGAGCCTATCCCGGTGCGCCCGACGGTGCACTACTCCATGGGGGGCATTCCCGTGACCGTGGAAGGGCGAGTGCGGGCAAGCCCCACGGATACAGTTACTGGCTTTTACGCTGCCGGCGAATGCGCCTGTGTTTCGGTGCACGGAGCCAATCGTTTAGGCAGTAATTCCCTGTTGGAGTGTGTGGTCTATGGACGGCGCACCGGTCGCTCCATTGCGGCGGATTTGTCTCGGTTAGCTTGGCCAGATCTGAATCCCCGACCCTACCTTGAAACGGCACAACAACAGCTACAGAAGCTCTTTGAACGGCAAGGTAACTTACGCATTGCCCAACTGCGGCAGCAGGTGCAAGACTGTATGACCCAATACTGTGGTGTGTTCCGCACCGCAGAGCTGATGGAAAAGGGGTTACAGGAACTCCAAGCCTTAAAAGCCCAGTACCCCCGCATTCATCTTGAGGATCACAGTCGCTATTGGAATACAGAACTTTTAGAAGCACTAGAGCTGGCTAATCTACTGGTGGTGGCCGAGGTGATCTTACAAGGGGCATTGGCGCGCCAAGAAAGTCGGGGAGCCCACTTCCGCGAGGACTATCCCCAGCGAGATGATGAGAATTTTTTACGGCATACGTTGGCCTACTATCGTCCCGAGGGAATTGCCATTGAGTACGTCCCAGTGGTCATCACCCTCTTTCCCCCTCAAGAGCGCACCTATTGAGGATTGCCAGCAATGCCTTCGGAACGCTATTTGTTCACCCCTGCCCTCAAGCGTGTTGTGGTGGGCTCGAGCATCTTCCTGTTGACAATGGTCATGGCAGTGATGGGGTATCTCAGCTTTGGCTGGAGCACCCTTGATGCGTTTTACATGTACGTGATCACCGTGTTTGGCGTTGGCTATGGGGAAGTACGCCCCCTGGTGACGCCCCAGCAGCGTATTTTCAACATGATCGTGATTGTGACCGGCACAACTTCAGCAATCTATACCGTGGGTGCTGTTTTGCAAATGGTGACCGAAGGAGAGCTGAAGCGGTTGTTGGATGTGCAGCGGACGGTGCGGGATATTAGCAAACTCAAGGGTCACGTCATTATCTGTGGTTTTGGGCGTATTGGCCAAGTGATGGCTCAAGAACTGGCGGCAATCCAAATCCCTTTCATTATCTTGGATGTGGATGAGGAGCGCATTAGCCTTGCAGAAAAACTTGGCTATTTGGTGTATTTCGGTAATGCCACTGAAGAAGATGCCTTGCGTGGTGTGGGAATTGACCGGGCGATCGCCCTTGCCAGTGTTCTGCCCAACGACACCATGAATGTCTTTATCACGCTCACGGCGCGGTACATGAACGATAAACTCCTCATTTTGGCGCGAGCCAACGTACCGGCAACGGAAGCCAAGTTACGTATGGCAGGTGCCGATCATGTCGTCTTACCCACGCGGATTGGTGCAAGTCAGATGGCCAACCTCATCCGGCGACCTCGCAATATAGATTTTCTTGAGCAAACTGGCGATCGCCAAGGGTTGAACCAACTGCTCCATCAAATCCATGTGGAACTGGTGGAAATGGAAGCCATGTTCGGAGATGCTTACATTGGTTCTCCCTTGCAGAACTTGGAAGTGCGCGGGGCAGGACAATTCATTGTGATTGGCTTGCGCAAGCCCAGCGGTCAATTATTTCCAGCCCGGACAAACCCTACAATTGCGGTCGGGGATACCCTCATTTTGTTAGGACATGCGGAAGACCGACCCAAGTTTGTGCGTGAGCTGAAGCGCCGTCCGGTGACTTGAGGCTCTGAAGATGGCTATTGACTTAACGGCGCTCCGTAACCATGTCATTATCTGCGGCTACGATTTGCTGGGGAGTAGTTTAGCTGCTGACCTTAGCCAAGCAGAGATTCCCTTTATTGTTATCGATGACCAACGGGAGCACATTCGCCTAGCCACGCAGATGGGACATCCCCTCTACTACACCGATGACCTCATGGATGAGAAGGAGCTTCTTGCCGTTCAAATTCAACAGGCGCAAACTCTTGTGGCCGTGCTGCCTGACGATGCTAGCAATGTATTCATGACGCTCACGGCACGCCGCCTCAACCCTCATTTGCAAATTTTGGCTCAGGGCAATCTACCCGCTACCGAATCGAAATTGCGCTTTGCCGGTGCGGATCACGTCATTTTGCCCGCCAGTGTGAGTGCCCAGCGGATGGTGCAGCTCATTACGCGACCGACAGTCCTCGATTTTTTAGCTATTAGGCGGGAAGCCCCGCGCTCTACCCGTTGGCGAAGCCTGCCGGAGGCACAGGTGAGCGTCGGGATGAGAGCCGC
>FWPV01001470.1_pt1 | contig 32560 bp, 27 predicted proteins | sample 2228371 | NCBI WGS metagenome assembly FWPV01 (sample SAMEA103939776, study PRJEB20133) | metagenome
TCCAGATAATAACAATGATGCTCAGAATGTGATCGAAATACAGGATAAAGCTCTCGCAAATGCTTATACAGCAGAATTTAATGAAATGTGGGGTAGCAGTATAATTACACCAAATACGGCTCAAGCACGTTTCGGTTCAAGCAAACAGGATAATATCCCTCATTATTTCCTTGTAAATGGCACTCCTGTTGAATTATATTTCAGTCCGTCTGACCGTACCACATCTCAATTAATAAAAACGTTTGAGAAAGCACAAGAGTCTGTTAATTTTGCAATTCTTTCTTTTACACGAGATGATATTGCAAACGCATTATCCTCCTGTTACAGAAGAGGAGTTAAAGTACGAGGTATTTTTGATAATAAAACCGATAGCGGAAATGAGTTCGATACACTTGTTGCCCGTGGACTTGATATACGCTTAAAAGCAAATCTTACAGGTTACCTGCACCATAAGTATGCAATTATTGATGCTAATGGTAATGATAACAATAAGTATCTTATATCCGGATCTCATAACTGGAGCAACAGTGCGGAATTCAACAATGATGAAAACACTCTTATCATCAAAAGTCAGCGACTTGTAAATCTTTATCTTCAGGAGTTCTCACAGCGATATAAAGATGCTGGAGGTACAGATGTTCTTCTTTCAGCCGATTTTAATGAGCAGGTGCAACCATTATCTTTCGACATGAAACAAAATTATCCGAATCCTTTTAATCCTGTTACCACAATAACGTTTACTATTCCGCATACAGCACATACAACTATTCGTATTTATGATCTATTAGGTAGACTTGTTGCAGAGCCGGTAAACGAAATTAAACATGCAGGTACACATCAGGTTCAGTGGGATGCGTCGTACTTTGCTGGTGGTGTATATATATATCAACTCCGAAGTGGTGCATTTGTTTCTACAAAGCGAATGGTATTATTAAAATAAATGTAAAAGCGAGAATGTTATGACTCCAGCATACATCGATTCGCATGCGCATTTATTTTTTAATGATTTTCGCCACGATTTAAGTGAAGTGATAGATCGTGCGCGCAAAGCAGGTGTTCGTGCTATTATTGTTCCTGGTACAGATTTGAAAACAAGTGAGCAAGCGTTACAACTTGCAGAACGTTATCCGGAAATATATGCAGCTGTTGGTTTCCATCCTCACGATGCTCAGAAATACCAGAGTAATGATAGCTATGAATTAGAGAAACTATCGCATCACCCGAAAGTAGTTGCTATCGGAGAAATCGGACTCGATTTTTATTATAACTATTCACCGTGGGATGTACAGAAAAAAGTTTTCTGGGAACAAATGGAAATTGCTGCTTCACGTAATCATCCGGTTATCGTACATACTCGTGACTCCATGCCCGATACTATCGATCTTGTTGAAAAGTTTACGGATCAAAATTCTCAATGGTGTAAATTTGAAAACACGTACCATCGGGGTGTTTTTCATTGTTTTTCTGGTACTTCAAAAGATGCGCGTACGCTCTATGCAATGGGTTTCTATAGTTCTTTCACCGGTAATGTAACATTTAAAAAATCAACAGCTGCACTTGTTGTACAGGAGCTTGGCTTTGAGCGTATGTTGCTCGAAACAGATGCTCCATATATGGCACCCGTTCCTTACCGTGGAAAAAGAAATGAACCATCTTATATTCAAATCATTGCTTCGTTTATTGCCGATCTTTGCAATCAACCACTTGAAGTACTTGCAAAAAAAACATTTGATACGACCTGTACATTGTTTCGTTTAAAGGTATAGTAGTTTTATGAAAGCAATTATCATTGTTCTGACATTTTGCCTTTTTTTGTTTTCTTTCGGTAATGCTCAGACTCTTAAGTCGGAAGAAAAAGAAATTTTGCATCTCCAAAATCAAAGAGTAGTTGGTAATACACAATTGCATCGTTATCTACACCATAACGATGAACAAGTTCGCTGGCGTGCATTGATTGCAATTGCAAATATTGAAGATACAACAGCGTTAGATGAAGTATATCGTTGTCTAATGGATGAAAAAGAGCATATTCGTGCTACAGCTGCTTTTACAATCAGTTACATTGCACCACCTTTTTATGCTGATACACTCCTGAAATTGTTGTTAAAAGAAAATTCGACAAGTGTTCAATCCGCACTTATGGAGGCAATAGGGTTTCTTGGTGATGAAAAAGTCCTTGAAGAATTAACAGATTTAAATATACAGGATCTGAAACAGGAGCTACTGGAACCATTAGCCTTATGTTATGCTCGGTTAGCTCAACGTGGAATAAAATCTGAACGGAGTATCTGGCAGTGTTTTGATATGTTACAATATCCCGATCCATCACTGCAGGCAAAAGCATTGTATGCATTATGGCGAAGTGCACCATATGGTGTTATCGATGTTGAAGTTGCTAAGAATGAAGAATTGTTGACATTGTTAACGCTGGAACAGAATTACCAGGTGCGTATGCATCTGGCACAACTTCTGGCTCGTGTTCAGGGTATGTACCGTAAAGCAATACTCGACTCGCTAGAGTCCAATGAAATTAAATATCATAACGACTGGAGAGTGTTAGTTCAGATAGTGAAAGCTCGTGCTGCTCAAATAGTAAGTGACAAAGGAAATGTACAACGACTTGCAAATTACATCCATCATTTTAATCTATGTGTACAACTTACTGCTTTACAAAGTCTAGCTCAAATACCTGTTACAATCATTCTTGAATCGGGTCTGGCAGATGCGATTGGTAAAGATCTGTTAGCGATTGTAAACGATAGTAGTTCGTATTCAGAAGTCATTCGTGGGGAAGCTTTGCTAACATTAGGATCTTTGTTCCCGGCATTTTTCGATACAAAGGATTCTGTTTTTGCATTATTTAATAATCAATATCTTCAAAGGAAGAGACTTGAAGCTCTAGCGCAAAGTGTTTCACAAAAACATCTCGATACATTGATATCCTATTTACAACACCCGCAAATACGGATTGCAATGTCGGCGTGGGATTATACACGTAACTTACTGACACTCCAGGCACTACGTGTAATGCAATACGATTCTGCCCGTGCAGTTCAGTTGTTCAGACTTATCTGTGATTACGCAGAAAATTCATTGAAGCGAAATGACATAGCCCTTACGACCATTATTGCTGACATTGGCAGCACTCCTGCTACAGCATGGCTTTTTAGTCAACCAGGTGATCGGAGACGGATGATGTCGGCATTTATTCGTGCTTTTGAATCACTCTCTTCGGTAGAAGGTGCTGAAGCAAAGCTACGTATTCTCAAAACACTCCGCTTTATAGGCGACAGTACTTGCTTGCCATTTGTAGAAAAAGTTATAAAAAGTAGCAACGATCGATTACAACGTGAAGCAAAGATGGTCTATCAGTCGATAACCGGTGTTGAACCAAAGATTGTTTCGCAGCCTGCAAAATCCATACACAAAGAAATTGACTGGAAACAATTTGAATCATTACCTGCTAGACCAAGAATTGAATTTGAAACGACGAAAGGCAAATTTACAATTGAGCTTTTTAAGAATGAAACACCATTAACTACAACTTCTTTTGTACAACTTGTTCAAAAAAATTTCTATAACAACTTAACATTTCATCGTGTTGTACCCGGCTTTGTTATTCAAGGAGGAGATCCGCGTGGTGATGGTTGGGGAGGCCCAGGTTATGTGCTACGTACAGAAATATTTCCGTTGCCCTTTGATGAAGGTGTTTGTGGTATGGCAAATGCTGGCAAAGATTCCGAAGGAAGTCAGTTCTTCATAACACAGGTTCCGTCGTATCATCTCGATGGTCGTTATACTGCTTTTGGACGTGTTCTTAGTGGGATGGAAGTGATACATTCAATCATGATTGGCGATACAATCATCTCAGCGCGTGTATTAAAGTAAAACATTTTTTATTTAACATATGGAGTTACGATGTATGAGAATAGGCTTTCTGCTGGTTCTCTTTTTTCATCTCTTCTCGCTTTCTGTTCAACCATCGGAATTTGTTATAGTATTTGAAGATGGTATAACAACATCAGCATCTGGTCCTTTAGGAAGTGATGTCGGAGCCCGTACTGAATATCATTATTTACCAGAGGCTGCGCCACGCACTCGATGGATTGTTTCAACATTCAGGTGGACACTCCCTCCGTCCTGGTATATTCAAACGGTCGATGGTTATAAAGCAATTGTGCAGAGAGCAACAAACCCTGATACATTCTGGCATCCAATGATTGTAGCGGGAGACAATCTCTGGTACTCGTATCAAATCAATGCTCAGTATAAACCATCTTCCTTGGAAAAACAATGTGGTATTGTATTCCGCTATGTACACGATCGTAAGTACTACGTGCTTTGCACAGAAAAAAACAGATTGCGACTTAAATATATCAATCATGCAAACTCATTTCGTACCCTGAATGAAGAGCTGATTGCAGAAAAAGAGTTTAATGATCTAAAAGAACAGTGGTTAACAGTTTCAATCAGGCTAAACGTTGATTCAATTCATGTATGGCTGAATGATTGTGAAGTTTTTCGTATCCAGGATAATAGAATCTTGTATGGTAAAATTGGTTTACTTGCAGATGTCCCTGCTGCATTTCGCTCAATAACAGTAACAATGCAACCCGACCATTATTCAAGATATATAAATGAGGTAAAAAGAAGGGAGGAAGAGGAATTAAAACTTCAACAGAAACAACCTCAGATGGTTCTATGGAAAAAAATTAAAACTGATGGCTTTGGTACTGGACGAAACATCAGATTTGGCGATCTGGATAACGATGGTACTCTGGATATTCTTATCGGCCAGGTTGTTCATCATGGTCCTAAAGATGCCAATAGCGAGCTTTCCTGTATTACAGCTATCACGCTCGAAGGTGATATTCTTTGGCAAATAGGGAAGCCTGATCCATGGAAGACAATACTAACAAATGATGTGGCGTTTCAGATTCACGACATCGATAATGATGGAACAACGGAAGTTATTTATTGTATGAATAAAGAACTCATTATTGCAAACGGGAAAACAGGAAAAACGAAAAAGAAAATTCCTACACCTATGCGACAAGGTGAACAAATATATGGCGACTGCTTGTTCTTCTGCGATCTCGAAGGGAAAGGTTATCCATCAACAATTATTCTTAAAGATCGTTATACATCTGTATGGGCTTATTCTGCAGATTTAAATCCATTATGGCAGGCACAATGCAAAACAGGGCATTATCCTTTTGCATACGATGTTGATAATGATGGAAAAGACGAGCTCCTTGTCGGCTATACACTATTTGATGACAATGGACAGATTCTATGGTCACTCGATACACTACTTCAAGATCATGCAGATGGCGTTGCAATTCTAAAATTGAAGGAGGAATCAAGACCTGTTATACTCTGCGCAGCAAGTGATGAAGGTATGATTTTCTTATCTACGGAGGGGACTGTAATAAAACACCACTATAATGGTCACGTCCAAAATCCTGCTGTGGCGAATCTGAGGAATGATTTGCCAGGGTTGGAAATAGTTTCTGTAAATTTCTGGTCAAACCAGGGAATTCTTCATTTCTATAATTCTGATGGTTCGGTGTATTATGAATGCGAACCAAATCAATACGGTAGTATGTGTTTACCATTGAACTGGAATGGAGGAACCGAAGAATTTATCTTATTAAATGCAAATGTAGAAGAAGGTGGAGCACTGGACGGGTGGGGAAGAAGAGTATTAAAATTCCCCGATGACGGACATCCTGATATGTGTTGTGCAGTGGTTGATTTAACGGGCGATTATCGGGATGAGATAGTTGTATGGGATCCAAAGGAGATATGGATTTATACACAAAGCGATAATCCAAAATCAGGAGAATTATACAAGCCGTTAAGAAATTTGTTTTGGAATGAATCAAATTACCGTGCCAATGTTTCGCTTCCACGAACAGACGGCTATTAATAATAAATGATGATGAAAACCCAAAATTTTAATTTTTATAGAAAAATTACAACAAACAGTTAAGGTAGTGATTGAATTGAGATACCAAATATTTTTAGTTCATTCCTTATTGGATTTTGTTTCTTTAATCATTTCTTAGAGCGCAAACTAAGATGTATTTTTTAACCATATTTAACAGCATTTTCCTTCTTGCTTAGAATGCGTTTTTTTGCTATTTTTCAAGCCGTAAAAGACTTCCTCTATCTTCGAAAAGAGAGAAGATAAGGAAGTTTTTATTTCATTATGTGTTTTTTACTATGTTTGAAAATCTGACACAAAAACTTGAACTAGCTTTCAAAAAGCTGCGCGGTCAGGGAAAACTGACACCGCAGAATATTGAGGAATCGCTGCGCGAAGTACGTCGGGCGTTGCTTGATGCAGATGTTAATTATAAAGTGGTAAAGCAATTTATTGCTGATGTACAGGTACGAGCAATTGGTCAGGAAGTACTCAACAGTATAACACCAGGCCAACTTATCGTAAAAATTATTTATGATGAGATGGTAAAATTGTTGGGTCAGTCCCGTGCCGATATAGCGAGTGCTTCTATGCCACCGACGGTAGTTATGGTTGCAGGGTTACAAGGTTCCGGTAAAACAACATTTAGTGCAAAACTGGCAAAATATCTTCAGTCAAAGGGGCGTTTGCCACTTCTTGTTGCAGCAGATATTCACCGCCCGGCAGCTATCGATCAGCTCGAATTACTTGGACAGTCGATTTCTATACCGGTATACACTCAAAGAGGTTCAGATGCTGTAACAATCGCAAAAACAGCTATCGAATATGCCCGAAAAAATATTCGAGATACTGTCATCATCGATACAGCAGGTCGTCTCCACATTGATGAGGAGATGATGAAAGAAGTAGAAAGCGTACGAAATGCAGTGCAACCGCACGAAATACTTTTCGTTGTCGATGCAATGACTGGACAGGAAGCCGTTAATGTTGCTAAAGCATTCCACGACAGACTTCATTTCGATGGTGTTGTAATAACCAAAATGGATGGTGACAGTCGTGGTGGAGCTGCTCTGTCGATACGTGCAGTTGTTGGTACACCAATTAAATTTATCGGTGTCGGAGAAAAACTCGATGCTTTGGAAGCTTTCCATCCCGAACGTATTGCATCCCGTATTTTAGGGATGGGCGATATAGTAACGTTGGTTGAAAAAGCGCAGGAACAATTTAACGAACAAAAAGCGTTACAACTTGAAGAAAAACTTCGGAAAGCGCAGTTTACTTTTGAAGATTTTTTAGATCAGTTACGTGAAATCAAAAAAATGGGACCACTCAATCAGATACTGAGTATGATCCCTGGAATGAATAAAATTCCTGCTAATGCAACGATAGATGAAAAAGGTCTTGTGCGAATTGAAGCAATAATTCAATCAATGACGAAAGAAGAGCGGCGAAAGCCTTCGATTATCAATGGAAGCCGTCGCCGTCGAATTGCACAAGGAAGTGGTACAACAGTGCAAGAAGTAAACAGGTTATTAAAACAATTTGAAAATATGCAAAAAATGATGAAGCGTCTTAGTAAAGGTTCCGTCAGAAAGGCCTTGAAAGGAATGCAGTTTCCAATGTAAGTTCACTAATTGTTTATTCTAATGAGGAGCAAAATACAGTGGTAAAAATCCGTTTGCGACGAGAAGGGAAAAAGAAATATCCCGTTTATAAAATTGTAGCAACAGATGTACGATCGCCTCGTGAGGGTGGTTACCTTGAAGCGTTGGGTCAATACAATCCTCACACAGATCCAATAACAATTACACTCAAAGAGAACAAGATAGAATCGTGGCTACGTAAAGGTGCTCAACCCACAGAAACGGTGCGTGCGTTGCTGAAGCGTACCGGTTTCTGGTTACGATGGACATTGCTTCGTCAGGGAAAAGATGAAGCGACCATCCAAAAGATTATGGAACGTTGGCAGATGTTGCAGGCAGAGAAAGCGCAACGGGAAGCTGAACGTAAAGCACGCCGGAAACAAAGAAAAAAAGCACAAGCAGCTAATCAGCAGCCAGCTTCTGCATAAAGAGTGTTGTACAAACAATAATTCACAGCCAAAGCAGCAGCAGCGCTTTGGCAATGTTTCCGCAAACTGGATTAGTTGCTATAAATAACTGAAAGCAACTTTTCAAAATAACGGAAGGTGGGTGGAACCATGAAAGAATTCCTTGAATTTGTCGCAAAACATCTTGTAGATCATCCGGACAAAATTACCATTGAGTCTGAAGAAAAAGATGGAAAAATTATCTTCAAACTCAAAGTAGCCGAAGGAGATGTTGGTAAGATTATTGGCCGTGGTGGAAAAACTGCATCTGCAGTCCGTGTATTATTACGTGCTGTAGCGGCAAAAGAAGGGAAACGCGTTGTTCTCGATATCATTGGTTAGGAATTATATAATTCCTATCTCATTAAACTGAAGTAATGGAACTCGTTGCTATAGGGAAAGTACTAAAACCATTTGGTATACATGGGTTATTTAAAGTTTTACCATTAACAGACTTTCCTGAACGATTTCAAAAACTTCAGTCGGTTTGGATCGGGCAATCAGAAAAAGACGCTGCTGAACAAAAAGTCGTCGAAGTACATCTTCAATCGAACGGTATTTTTTTGAAAATAGAAAATATTAACTCGATTGAAGAGGTGGAAGCAGTACGCAATTATTTTGTTTTTATTCCCAAAACAGAACGAATTGCGTTATCCAATGGCCGATATTATATCGACACCATAATTGGTTGCTCTGTATATAATGAAGAACAATCTTATATCGGAGTAGTAAAAGATGTAATCAGTATTCCGGCTCATGATATATGGATTGTCCAATATGGTGCAAAAGAAATATTAATACCAGCAGTAAAAGTATTTATTAAAAGCGTCGATACAGAAAATAAGAAAATTATAATTAATGTTGTTGAAGGGTTGCTCGATTGACAAGAATTGATGTTATTTCCGGCGTGCCCGAACTTCTGAATAGCCCGTTAAAAGAAAGTATTCTTAAAAGGGCACAGGAAAAAAAACTTGTTGAGATTGTAATACATAATTTACGCGACTATACACACGATAAACATCGTACAATTGACGATACGATGTATGGCGGCGGTGCCGGAATGGTGCTAAAGCCAGAACCGTTCTTTGAATGTGTTGAAAAATTAAAAAGCGAGCGCACATACGACGAAATAATTTGCCTTACAGCAGATGGTGAGTTCTTTACTCAGAAAGTTGCAATTGAATTGTCTCTCAGGCAAAACCTTATGTTTCTTTGCGGGCATTACAAAGGTATTGATCAACGGGTAATCGATGCGCTTACAACAAGAGAATTATCAATTGGTCCGTATGTTCTAACCGGCGGAGAATTGGCTGCCGCGGTAATTATTGATGCAGTTATAAGACTAATACCGGGTGTCTTAAATGATAGTGAATCTGCATTGACAGATTCGTATGGTGATGAGCCGGGCAGTTATCCTGTGTACACAAGACCTCCGGTACATAAAGGCTATTCAGTACCAGAAGTGTTGCTTTCGGGTAACCATGAAAAAATATCACAATGGCGAACAGAACAACGACTTCAACGTACAAAAGAATTAAAAGAACGATTAAAACTTTTGGGTTTGTAATTTAATAACAGAATGGAGTACAATGAATATGAATAAAATTAAACTTGTAGAAGCAACTCAGCTTAAATCAGATATCCCCGACTTTAAAGCAGGTGACACAGTCAACGTGCATGTAATTGTAAAAGAAGGAGATAAAGAGCGTATTCAGGAATTCCAGGGAATAGTTATTAGTCGCCGAGGATCTGGAATTAACGAGACATTTACTGTAAGAAAGATATCTGATGGTGTAGGTGTCGAAAGAATTTTCCCGCTTCATTCGCCCCGCATTGCAAAGATTGAAAAAGTAAAAGCCGGTAAAGTTCGACGAGCAAAACTATACTATGTTCGTAAGCTCGCTGCTAAGGCTGTAGCTCAAAAAACTAATGCGTAATGAATTCACGCATTGCTGTACCAGATTTGTGCTATGTTAAACCATTGATTAGTGGAGTCGATACACCACAATCAGGTATAGAGCTTGTTTATGAAATCCCATCAAAAATTTCATTGATGATGAGTGAGCGCTCTGACAATATTCAGGGCGCTTTTCTTTCTCCTATAGATTATGCACGCCATGGTGCAGAGTATTGTATTGTACCGGGTATTGCTGTTTCTTCTTCTGTGCCTTCAAAAACAATTTTATTGTTCATCAGAGAAAATGTAAGCAACATTCACCGTATTGCCGTTGATATTCGTTATACATCGGAAATAATTCTTGCCAAAATTATTTTACTTGAAAAATACAGAAATCTCACATCATCTGGTAATATGTTTCAGTTTCTTCCAATGGCTCCCAATGTTGATGAAATGCTTAAAAAAGCAGATGCTGCATTAATTGTACAGTCACCACCACTTTATACAAATCCACAGAATGTATTTGCCCTTGATCTTGTAGAAGAATGGTATGATTTAACGGAGCTTCCTTATGTACACGGTTTTTGGGTCGGACGTGAAGAAGAGTTGACTGAAAACGAAGCAAAGCAGTTACTCGAAGCACACCATCGAGGAAAAACATCAATTTCTGCTATTGTCAATGCACTTGCACCACATTACAATCTCAGTGCGGAGACACTTCATGAATATTTAAATAGATTCACTTTTGAATTTGAGGATATTCACGAAGCGAGTCTTGAAGAGTTTTTCCATTATGCATTTTTTTACGGTTCCTTACCCGACGTACCAGATGTAAGATTCTTTGATCTTCCCCCAGAACTTTTAACGAAACAGCAGATACATTAATAACCGGTTGAATTTCCATCATTTTTGAGTACATTGGCATAAGAAGGTATGCTCAGGTATCTCTCAATTAAAAATTATGCGCTTATCGAATCGGCAGAAATTGAATTCGAAAGCGGATTAAACATACTTACCGGTGAAACCGGTGCGGGGAAATCTATCATTATTGATGCTCTCAATTTGTTGCTAGGCGAGCGCGCTACAACAGAAATCATTAGGCGTGGAGCAGATAAAACAATTGTTGAAGGGACATTCTTTGTTGCACATCATAAAGGGTTAAAAAAGATTTTTGAAGAAGAATATCTCGACTGGCAAGATGAGCTCATTGTTCGTCGTGAAGTATCAATGAAGGGGCAATCACGTTGTTTTGTTAATGATTCGCCAGTACCTGTTTCTGTGTTAAAAAGAATAGGAGAGCGTCTTGTTGATCTGCATGGTCAACACGAACATCAATCACTTCTTCGTACAGATACACATATTCATTTGCTTGATGAATTCGGCGGTTTGGAAGGATTGCTTGAAGAGTATCAGTCGTTGTATTCTGAACTTACCCGTTTATTTTCATTGCTTGAAGAATTGCAACAAAAAGAAAAAGAGCTTCGGGAACGCCAGCAACTTTATGAGTATCAAATACGTGAAATTGATGCTGTGAATCCTTTCCCAGGCGAAGAAGATGCTTTAGAAAATGAACTGCGAATTCTGGAAAATGCTGAAAAACTATTCGAGACAACTTCTTTGCTTTATCAGATGTTGTATGAAGGAGAACAATCTGTATATGATATGCTGGTGAAGGCTCGGAATCAACTTGAAGATCTGACGGCAATTGACCATTCTTTTAACGAGCCACTTCAGGAATGTATAACACTCGTAGCAAGTGTAAATGAAATTACGAAATTTGTACAACGATATAATTCGAAAATTGAATTTAATCCCGAGAGACTTGAATTTATACGCGAACGTCTGGGACAATTTACACTTCTGAAGAAAAAGTATGGTGGTTCTTTGGAGTCTGTGCTTGAGTACCGTTCAAGAATAGGTCGAGAGTACGAACTTGCCCAGAATTTTGATAATGAACTACAACAATTGCAGAAATCGATTCAGGAATACCGTCTCCAATGTTCAAAAGCTGCGCAACGATTATCATCAAAACGGCAGGAACAAGTGGAATCACTTGGCTATGCTATATGTCAGGAACTTGCAAAGGTCGGAATTCCTCATGCAAAATTCGAAGTACGGATAGAACAAAAGAAAATTCAGTCGTCAATCTCTAACCATCAGCGGGCTTATGTGCAACTTGGCAAGGATTTTTACGAAGCAACTAAAAATGGAATTGATGTTGTTGAGTTTTATCTTTCTACAAATGTAGGAGAAGAACCCCAGCCACTTGTAAAAGTTGCATCTGGTGGTGAAATTTCGAGAGTTATGTTGGCACTAAAAACAGTGTTGGCAAAAGCCGATCGTTTACCCTTGTTGGTTTTTGATGAAATCGATGTTGGTATCAGCGGACGTATTGCGCAGGCTGTTGGTAAAGGTCTGAAACAGCTATCAAAGTATCATCAGATTATTGCTATTACACATTTGCCTCAGATAGCAAGCTTGGCAGATTGTCATTTTGCTGTGGAGAAAAAAGAAGAAAATGATCGTACAATCTCAACAATTAAAAAGTTAAGTAATGAAGAGCGTGTTCACGAAATAGCAAAACTGTTAAGCGGAGCAGAAGTAACGGAACGTTCATTACAAAGTGCACGAGAATTACTAGAATCCTGATAAAAGAGAGTAAGTATTATGAGCCTTTATGTATACAATTCACTTACGCGAAAAAAAGAAGAGTTTATTCCTATAACTCCTGGTTATGTTGGCATGTATGTGTGCGGTCCAACAGTCTATAGCCATTCACATCTTGGTCATGCAAAAAGTTATGTGTCGTTCGATGTTATTGTTCGTTATTTGCGTTATACAGGTTTCAAAGTATTGTATGTGCAAAATATTACTGACGTTGGTCATCTGACAGATGACGCCGATAGTGGTGAAGATAAATTAGTACGTCAGGCTCGACTTGAACGAGTTCATCCAATGCAGATTGCTGAAGCAATAACACGAAGTTATTTTGATGATATGGACGCACTCAACGTGCTGCGCCCCGATATTTCTCCACGTGCATCGGGCCATATTCCAGAGCAAATAGAAATAATTGAGCAGTTAATTGAAAAAGGATATGCCTATGTTGTTGATGGTTCGGTATATTTTGATGTGAGAAAATTTACTGATTACGGAAAGCTTTCCGGCCGGTCTCTTGAAGAAGCAATTGAAGGTACACGTGTTGAATTGCGCAGCGAAAAACGCCATCCTGCTGATTTTGCATTATGGAAAAAAGCCGAAAAAGGTCACATAATGCGATGGAAAAGTCCCTGGGGAGAAGGGTATCCGGGGTGGCATATCGAATGTTCTGCAATGTCGATGAAGTATCTTGGAGAAAGTTTCGATATTCATGGTGGTGGGATGGATAATCGGTTCCCTCATCACGAATGTGAAATTGCTCAAAGCGAATCGGCAACAGGTAAACCATTTGTGAAATATTGGCTTCACAATAATCTTGTAACAGTCAATGGTCAGAAAATGTCGAAATCGCTGGGCAATTTCATTACTCTCAAAGAACTCTTTAAAAAATACTCGCCTCTTGTCGTACGTTTTTTAATTCTGCAAAGTCATTACCGTAGTACACTTGACTTTAGTGATGATGCACTGAAGGGAGCAAAAGCCGGCTATGAAAAAATACTGAATACCTTATCGCATCTGTCGCTCGAAATTCAAAAAGCGCATGATTCAGTCGAAGAACAACAAATACCGTTTGGCATCGAGAGCTATGTACAAAAATTCCGTGAAGCTATGGATGACGATTTTAACACACCACAGGCTGTAGCGACGCTTTTCGATCTATCAAAAGAAATGAATCAAATTTTTTCTCTCTCCCACAATCTTAACAAACGAACACTTCAGAAGATTCATTCAACCTTTTTTGAACTCGGTGAAAATGTATTAGGACTTTTTCCTGCCAATGTCCCATATCATCGAGAAAAGGAATCAGAAGTTACATTGGTGGAATTGATAATTTATATCCGGAATGAAATACGTAAGTTAAAACTGTGGTCTCTTTCAGACGAAATACGAAATAGGTTAAAACAAATAGGTTATATTCTGGAAGATACAAAAGAGGGTACCTCGTTTAGAAAAATGATAGAATAAAAAACTCATCAAAGACAGAATAACCGACAGGAATGCATGATTCTGTAAAGCTAATACAAAACGCTTTCGTTTATACAGCAGATAAGAATAATCGGTGTGGGTTATTGCCGATACTTATTCGTGGAGATAAAATTCTGGAAGTAGGGAAACGTGCCGAGGCACTAAGTTCACAATTTCCTTATATAGAAATAATCGATGCAAGAGGGAAGGTAATTTTTCCAGGGTTTATTGATTGTTTCTATCATAGTGAGTCGGCTTTATTACGTTATTTTGTATCATCACCATACCCAAATCATAAATCATTAGCTGATTTTTTATCGAAAGCGATACAGTATTTTACTTCGTCAGCGACCGTGGATGAGCTAAAGAGTTTATATCGTTTGGCATATTTTTCGGCACTGAAAGCAGGTGTTACCACTCTAGTTGATTTCGGTCTTGATTATCTTGATATATCCTTTCGGGCTTCTCTCGATGTTTTACAACAATCAGATTTAAGAGCATTTATTGGTCTTCTTAACGGTGATCAATATGAGAATTCGCTCAATAGTCATAATAACCGTGTGAAATACTTTATTGTACTTCCCGATACTCGGGTACTTACTCTTTATAATTTACATCTTTCTCAACGTCTGGCACAACAACGTCAATTACCAATTTTAATTGTTGATTGTGAAAATCAAAACAACAATGAAGCTTTTAAGAAAAAATTTGGGAAAACACTCTTACAGCTATGCAATGAACACCATCTTTTTGATACACACATGCTTGTGGTTAATCCAGGTGGATATGATGAACGCGATTATGATATTTTGAAACAGAAAAAAATTACAGTCATAATTACCCCACGACATTGTATTTATTCAGACAATGAATGCTTACCTGTTGCAGAATTAATTAACAGAAATATTCCTGTAGCATTGGCCACCGGATGGGGAATGCCAGATCCGTTCTGCACAATGAAATCATTCGAAAATATATTAGCTTTACATAATGCTGCGACACTCTCACCATTCGATATCATTTCTGCACAAACACTTTATGCTGCACAACTACTGGCATTGAAAAATGAACTTGGAAGTATTGAACAAGGTAAAAATGCTGATCTGGTTTTCATTAACTGTAACAATTTTTTTACAAAGCCTTTTATTATGCAGCAGCATCCTGAATTGTTGCTGCAGTTGCTATTAACGGAAACAACTGCGCGCGATGTTTCGGATGTAATGATTGGAGGAGAGTTTTGTGTGCGTGAAGGTACTCTCTTGATCTATTCCGAAGAAGAAATTATACGTGATGCATCTGCTCTTTTACAAAAAATAAGTACACAACTTGAATATCCAAAGTACCAACAACATATTGAAGCAGCGGTTTTTCCGCTTGAAACAAACAAAACATCTGTGGATAATGATATACCAATGGAAGAAGGATACAGAATTATTCGCCGCAATCGAAATGAGTCGGAGAATACAACAAAGGATGGGATGATACCAAAACAGGAACTTCCCAAAAATGTTCGTCGTGTTTTCGGAGATGAAAATGAAAACGAAAATAATTAAAGGAGGTTTACAGTGAAAAAGATAATTTTACTCTTGATGCTTTCAATTATTTTGTTTACCACAAATATCTATGCTCAGAGTTATGCTGGTGATCAGGCAACAGGCGAAATGATAATGCTTATCGATAAACCAACAGCCGGAATGTTAAAACGAGGTTCTTTTAGTATTTCATCAGAATTTTTTCAGCAAGGTGGTGTTTTGTTAAGTATAGGTGTCGGCGTATTTGATCCTTTTTCATTTGGGATTTCGTATGGCGGTACAGACATAATTGGTCACAATAAAATCAGAATGAATCCACTGCCAGGAGTACAGGCAAAACTACGCATCATCAATGAGACATCAACAGTCCCCGCTATATCACTGGGATTTGATTCACAGGGCAGAGAAGTGTATTACGATGCCGACTCGCTTCAACGATATACAATAAAGTCACCCGGAGTTTATCTTGTTGCAAGTAAAAATTACTCTATACTTGGCAATTTAAGTCTTCATGCCGGTTTGAACCGATCGATGGAACAGCATGATGGTGACAGAGATTTGAATTTTTATGCAGGTATTGAAAAATCATTAGGAAAGGATATATCAATTCTATTCGAATATGATTTTGCAACTAATGATAATAATAGTAATGCATTAGGTAAAGGGAAGGGATACCTAAGCTTTGGTTTTCGATGGAGTGTTGCTAAAGGTATGGTAGTTGGATTTAACCTAAAAAATATTACAAAAAATCAAAATAATATAAATGTGGGTAATCGTACATTATTGCTTGATTACGTTAGTACGTTTTAATGTACAAATTCGATTAAAAAAATAGACACAGATTTAAAGAAGCCTGAAAGACTGCACATTTTTTGTGCATTTTCAGGCTTTTTTGTTATAAATCTTTTTGGCAAAAATATTGTTATTATTATTGAGTAAATAAAAAGAAAGAGAGGGTGATATGAAAAGGATAATTATAATAGCTTTGATGGTAATACTAACCTTCGGCATGTACGGGTGCTACACTCAGCTCGCAACAACAGATGAAATATACAACGACAACTTTGAAAAATATGATGATGATAGAACCACATCTCCAAAGAGATATTCCTATGATTATGATACAAGTCCATCTGTATCATATTGGGGTTTCTATTATTACTATCCATCATGGCATTCATTTTGGTATTATGAACGTTATTATCCATCATCATGGTATGTTTTGTATGATCCATGGTACTATCCATGGTGGGAAACCACAGTAATAGTGTATCCGGCTCCATATTGGTACTACAGGCATTATTACCACTATCCATATTACTACAGTTATTCTTACTGGTGGAGAGGAAGGACAGGTTACGTCGGTGGTATTGGCTCACGGGGTGGAGACGTTCATCGTGGTTGGGGTACAACACGTGCAACAGAAAGTGGATATCGTGAATTTGGAGGTAGTAGAAATATTAATGATGGTAGTAATAATAGTTTTTCTTTACCACCAGCAGGGAGAGCTTCTGGTTCAACCGGAGCTACGGAAAGAACCATACAACCACGAAGAAGTTCGGAAGGATCATCTGTTCCCCGAGAAGTAACAACGGGTCGTCAACCACGAACACGGGATTATGAATCAACTAGACAACCTGACCAACGCCGAGAAGAAACACGAAATAGTGATGTACAGGAACGGCCAAGATCTTTACAACGCACTAATAACGAGGCTGGTCGAAATGAAACCAGAAGGGAAACATCAAATCCTAATTATGGTACAACACGAGAAGCACCGCGACGCTCAGGTTCTTCCGAAGGTTCTGGCTACACAGCTCCCCGAGAAGCGCCAAACAGGAGTGTAGAACGAAACTCGCCTCCTCCGCAACAGTCGGCACCACCACAGCCTCCAAGTCGTGCATTCGGTGGTGAATCTGGACGTTCAGGTAATGAAAACAGAGGTCGGTCGACACGTTAAACTGAAAAAGAGATGAGGATAACTATGAAGCGGATATTGATTAATATTGTAATTACTACTTGTATATTCACAATAGTTGGAAAAGCACAACTTGCAGAAGATGGATTAAGATTATCTCAAAATCGTCCTGCAATTGGTGCTCTTTCGTTAGGATTAGGCGGTGTAGCTTATGGAAATGCAAATGATTTTACAGCACTGTTTACAAATCCTGCAGGACTTGCACAAATACGGGAGTATGAGTTTTCTATAGGATTATCTAGAAATGGTTATTCTGGTGATGTCAGATTCTGGCAGGGAAAAGAAACTATTACCAATAACAAGTTTAATCTTGAAAATCTTGGAATTGTGTATCCTGTGCCTACACGTCGAGGAAGTCTGACTTTTGCATTTGGAATAGGTCGTGTACAACAATATAATACAGCATCCTCTTTCGGAGGCTTCAACATTCAGAACTCTTTCGTTGAAGTAATAACTCCAACAAACGACTTGTGGGCTATGACACCATCTGAAAGAAAAGACTTTTTGGATAATGATATTTCTTATCAATTATGGTTGTCTGATACAGCGAACGGATATCTGTGGCCAATTCTTACAGATAGCTTACAACAACAAACAAGGATTATTGAAGAAGGAGGATTAAACCATTGGTCGTTAGGAATGGCAATAGATATTGCACCAAATCTGTCATTTGGTGTTTCACTTAATATTGCAACCGGACGGTATTCATATGAAAGAGTCTACGAAGAATCAGATATCTTCAATGTTTATCGGTATGCATTTCCATGGAATATAGATAAGTTTATTTTTACACAAACAATTTCCGACGACATTAGCGGTTTTAATGCTATATTCGGATTGATGTATAGAGAACATAAACGCTTCAGAGTGGGGGTAATATTCAAAACTCCGACCTGGTATAATATTTCAGAAGGTTATGGTACCCGCTATGAAAGTCAATTCGATAACGGCTATAATTACTGGCATTCTGAAACTCAAAGTATTGAATACTCTGTAACCACCCCGATGGTTATCGGTGGAGGATTTTCAATCTATCCATTTAAGTGGCTGATACTTGCAGGTGATATAGAATACGTTGATTGGTCACAAATTGAATTATCTGCAAGTAACAACGAACTCGACAGAAGACTAAAGGAACAAACACGAAGGGCACAGTTCGAACTATTCCGTGAAACCATTAATCTTCGTGGTGGTGCAGAACTATCTTTACTTGATGATGATTTGAAAGTACGTGCAGGTGTTGCTGTCTATCCATCTCCATACTATGCTGATAGGAATACAACGAAATATGATCGCACGTACTATACGCTTGGATTAAGTTATAGAACATCTGGAAATGTAACACTAAGCGTCGGTTATGCCGTGGGTGATTATCGATTCGATCGTTCGACGAGAGACCTTTTTAGCAGAGCCGGCGCTACATCAACCAGTGAATTAATTACCACGCAAACCATAAGTTTTATGTTAAGTTACCGCTTCTAATATTTGTTTATAACCCCTCGAATTAAAAGGCGTCTGATGACGCCTTTTTTTATATATGACAAACCATTTTGACGGAATTTCTTTTTTGGTTTATCGTTGATACTTTACTATATTAAAGTATATTGGACTTTAAGTTGTAATGCTTTAAGGTAAGAGTAATTATCTTAGAGAAAATCTAATTAATATGTAAATTATGTTAATAATCTAATGTTAAACAATTTGTGAGCTAAGAAGTTATGCAATTACCTGGGAAACTTATACCAAATTTACGTTCAGATGCTATGGATTTTGTTAATTTATATTCTTCACTTGGAGAACGTGCAGAAAACTTTCTACCCAAACATGTATTCGACAGCTTAAAGTATTTTGTGAAACAATGCTGTGAAGAATCAGTCGATCCTGCACGTCAGCAAACAGAAATAGATAAATGTATACTCGAACTCAAAGAGCTGATTCCCGGATATGTAGATGTTTCGCTCATGTTGTTTCCTCATGAGGATTCTAAAGCTTTTCAGTATACTGCAAAGAAACAACAGTTTGTTAAAAGGCTCACAGATCTTATCGATACAGAATTAGTAGACAGTACAACAAAAGCACAGACAGCAAATGTTCTTAAAACCCAAGATTATTCTATCGGAACACCACCGGTATCGCAGGAACAAGTTGATTTAATGTATAAATTAATCCTTGGGGATGATGTAAAAGAACTTCGGAAATTCAGAGATGTTATAGGTGTTAAAGGGGATGTTGAAGAAGCACAATGGCACTACTTTATGGATGTGCTTGATCAGATGATCATTCAGAGTACACACTATACAACAACTGCCGAAAAGAGAGATTTTATTGCCCGTACAGAATTAACAACTACATTCCGTGGATTAAGTGGATTTATCCGAACTGTTGTTGGTGGTGGCGCTAATACAGTAATTGATTTACTTGCAGCAGAAGTTTTCAATACCAAGGATGTGCGTGTGATCGATTTTGTTGATGCGGATACTCTTTATAATAGTATAAAAGATGACCGAACAAGTATTTTTGTTATTAAAGCAAAGAGTATGCGCAAAAATGTATTTAATAATATGCGCTGGTTCCCGTATCTGACTCGTCTGGTTATTGTTGATGATTCACCGGAATCAAAAAGCACAAATACTTCTCTGGTATTCGCTTTCCACAATAAGATTATATCCACGCTTGATAAAGTGCATACTAAAAAGTTAGGTGCTCTTGCAAATACACAACTTAATCTCAGGCTAATTCTTGATAGAGTAAATGATGCAACCCTTGAGCATTTTCGTCTCTGTACTGAAAAGAAAATTGCGGAGTATGAGAAAGAACTGGAGGAATTTAAACAAGAACAGTTGGGTGAAACTACAAACCTCAAGAAAGATATTACACTCTTTAAATTCAATGATTATGCAAAGCAAATTATAAAAGATAAGTATGCTCTAACAAAACTTCATGATTATATCGTACTTATCCAGAGCTGTAAAAACCCAACGACCTTAAAGCGTTTGAATCTGGAACTTATTCAGGAATTTGAAGCCCGTACAAAAGCATACTTTTACTCGAATATCGAACAAGTACACATAGCAACAATTGTAGAAGGGGGTGGAAGAGGTCAGCTTCGTACCTATGGAGAATATCTACTTCAGAGGAAACTAAAACCGTTGGATCCGAAACTGATCGAAAAATGTAAAATTATTATCGATATCATTCCGAACAACTACGAACGAACGTTAAAGAATCATTATCATAAAAATTTTGGTATCAATTTATTCCTTGAAAAATATAAAGAGTATATCACAAAAGTCGAAAATGAATCGAACAGTACCGGTCGCTTTTATAATTTTCTTATCGATCTTGGGATATACGAAAAATACCAATCCAAAACAGATGAAGAAAAGGCTGTTATAAAGGAATTCTTGAGTAATCTGGCTAATCTTGACATCACCTCTATTGCAGATGATGTTCAGATGATTGTGCGGGATATTGTATTCCACGATGTACTGAAACCGTATATTCTTTTTAATACCGAAGCATCGTGGGAATATAAAGACCTCTTCCCGGTCCATCGATTTGATATAAATCCTTTTGATCTCGAAGTAGGGCTTACCGAAGAAAAACGAATCGACTTCGAAAGATTATATCATCGGCTCAACAGGATGAAAAATAGTTTTCAACTGTTTGATGATACTGGTGCCTTGTGGGATCGCTTTTGTGAAAATTTAACAATTATCATTAATGATCCGTCGAATCCAAGTGGTTATACCGATTTTAACAATCCGTCGCTCATCAAGTTTTTAAAATTTCTCAATAATAATAAAATTACACTGCTTCTTGACGAAGCATATAGTGATGCTATTAAAATTGAAGACCCCGACGAACCAAAATGGCGTACGATATCTCGGTATGTAATGAATAATATAACTTCGTTACCAAACATCAGTATTGTGTCGTCGCTTTCTACAACAAAGAATTTAGGAGCAACGGGGAATCGTTTAGGTTCTCTTGTTGCAACACCTGCACGAATTGATGTAATCGAGTTTGCCCGTAAGCAAAATAGTATTGAGAAGGGGAATACAAACTCGCTCTTTATGCTTGTTAATACAATCGAAGCAGCTCAACTGGCGAAAAAGATTAAAGATGTAATGGAGTCCGAACTTCCAAAAGATGTTTCGCGATTTAAAATTAAATCGATTCTCGAAAGTTTTATTATCGATGAAGTTGTAAGTTATGCCGAGCGAAAGAATGGTAAGAAAAAGCATAATGAAATTAAGCGGTTTTCACCATTTGAAGGAAGCCCCATTCATCTGTTCCTTCTTGACGAGTTAGTTTCTCTTGATAAGTTGGATGTTTTGGGATTACCGGACGACTTTAAATATAAAGGCGAACCGTTCTATAAATACTATCAGCAACATCTTATCAGCGCACTTAACAAATTCCGCGTTAACAGATTGTTCCGAAAAGAATGCAATAATCGACTTGCATTAGCAAAATCTATTGCGCGAGATGTAATCAGAAAAGAAATTGCAGAACAATATTGTGATGTATTAGATTCAGATGGTTCGTATCTGTTTAACCTTACGTTAAAAGAGTTTTTCTCTTTCCAGGATCTCGAAAAGTTTGCAAAGAAACTGGCCGAAGAACGTGGTATTGCTATTCTTCCATATCAAACCGGATTCCTTAGATTTTCACTCGGAGATTATATAGAAGGAACAGAGCAGAGCTATGATGTTTTTGGTAAGGAGTTTGAAAATGCACTTAGGATTGTGTTAAAGTACTGGAAATTGTTCTATGCAGCAAAAACAGACCCTAAAAATAAGGATAAACGTACCGAGGATTTACTTGAAGATATTTTTGCAACCTCATCAGACTCTGATTTTGTACAAAAAGTTCTCGATGACTATGATGTAATAAAAACACTGAAAAAAGTACGAAAGAATAGCCTTACCATTAGTCCGATTCAGCACTTATACTATGCCTTTCCAGCGGATTCAGGTGTTACAATCAATGCAATCAAAGATTCACAAAATGCAGTTTTCGAATTCTACGAAACAATCGGTCAATGCAAGGATATTAAGAGTTTTATAAACAGTAAAGCCTTTACAAAAATTTATGAATATCTCTTATCACAGGTTTATACCTCTATTCCGGCACTCAAAGGTATTGATTTTAACACTGTCGTATCGAAATACGGTAAAGCAACTATTTTGAAGTATATCAACAACAAAATTGATTATCAGCCAAACAACTACGTACTTGATGACCCCGATGAAAAGAATATTATGACGGAAATACTTATTGAAATGGAAAAAGCCCTTTTCTCGGATTCAAAAGTAAAGATTCTTGCATATAATTCATCGGGAGATATACAGGGTGATAAAGCAAAACTTGAAGGTGCAAACAGAATTCTTCGGAAGTATATTGAAGAATTGCTACTCTATTTCAACTTGCCATTCGGTAATATGGGCTTGGAACCTTCTATAAAAGAAATAGTAGAGACGACAGCAGAGAAATTTTCGGAAGTTGTCGGTAAATCTGTTAGTGAAATAAATATTCAGTTGGCGGTTAATAATTTCATAAAAGATACAATAGCAAAACTATCAGATGCTTATATTGCACAAAAAGTAACAGCCGCAATTCATGACAGAATTACTTCATGTGTGTTAAAACATCATTTAAGCGATATAACAAAAATACTGAATCTCTATCTTCTGCAAAGGGATAATTCATTTGTAAAAATATTAAAAGAGAAATTTTCTGTCTTTGATGCTCAATTGTTAAATGCATCACCAGGTGAAGAAAGATTACTTAAAGAAGAATGTCTTCTTGGAATAATAGATAAAGAAATACAGGATGTAATTGAAACAACTCTTGCTCAACAAAATATTAAAATTACTCAATCACAGCTTCATACAGAAGTACGATTTGTTGTATTGTTCTTTACAGAGCTAATGAATCAAACGAAAGCGACAGAGTACTATGAACGATATAACCATTTCCTTATCAAATTTGTTGAAGCAATGTTTCGCAAGCAAAATTCAAGTATTAATGAAATGGTACAACATGGTATAACCATACATAAGAATTTTACAATAGATTTACCCGACGAAGGTTCGTTACAGTGGATTAAGAAACTTTTAACAAAATGCGGAGTTATAGGTATTGAGCAAACAGTTCAAACCCGCACACGCATAGCAACTGATGCCAAGAAACGTATCTATCCATTCCATAAAGCCGACCGTGTAGCTCGCGGGAATGTGGTTCGTAACTATGCTGAGCCTCACGAGTATGTAAAAAGTATGGATATTAAACCTCAATCCATATTTTTTGGAAAAAGGTTAGAAAAGTTTATTGATACAATGGACGAGAACGATTACCGTTGTAAAATAGCAACAAATGGGTTGTTGAAAGTTCTCTTTGTGTTTCAGAAATGTTACATGAAGTATCTGACAGATCTTTACCGATTAATTGAAGCTGACGAAATTAGTGTGGAGGATGTAAAAACATTTGTGCCGGATGTGATATTGTTCTACGGCGCGCCGGAAAAAGTACTCTCGTTCCCGTATATAGGCTACTTCGATGTCGAAGGTCCGAAAGGCAAAATCAAAACACTGATAACCCCCTTGAGAAAGGAGGTTGATTACTTCGGCAATATTAAAAAGCCGTGGTTGACAATGCTTAATGAAAAAGTAAAGGAAATGGGGGGAGTACCTGTTCATGGTTCTCTATTTGCTGTGGAAGAAGAGGATGGAAGCATTTTTGTTATACAAATTGATGGAGATAGTGGTGTCGGTAAATCGGAAATGCTTGCAGCTATGATGCTTAAATGGCTTAAGAAAGATACTCCGGGTATTCGTTCAATAAAAATGATAGCAGGGGATATGTTCTTTATCTTCCCTGATAAAGAAGGAAATCTCTACGGAATAGGAACAGAACAGGGAGATTTTTCGCGTGTTACAGATTTTGATCCAGATTTTATCAAATACTATTACTCACTTTTTGCCCGTGCAGCTGATAGTAATGTCGACGATTTGAACTGGCGCAGCACAATTAGTGGATTGTGTGATATTTCGATGCCATTTAAAATTGATATTCTTCTTACAGCAAGCAACTTTGCGCGGGAAGAAGCCGGAATAACAAGGTATGAAAATCCGGAAAATTTTCTCCTCTATCGTGATTCTCATGGTGAGAGAAGAGAAAAAGCTACAAGTTCAGATACTCCACACTTCCAGCGTACACTTTTACGATATACCGGTGATAAGAATATAGTTGAAGTGATGGATAAAAATGGTAATTACATTGATGATGTATTGAACTGGGAGTGGGACAATTTTGCAGGCAAATACTATCTGTGTGCATCGTATAAAATGATTGATAAAATTGATATTGAAGAAGTAGTAAATAAAATATTTGTTGGAAAGGTATTTAATCAGAAACAAACAAAACACAAAATCCTAAAAGTTAATTTTGATATTATTAAGAACCGGTTTGTTGCAACAACACTTTCAACAAGCCCAAATCCGGATGATCCTTCGAATCCAATAGAAACAAAAACGGAAGTGTTGTTAGACAGAATGATATTCGAATCACTCTTCAATGCACTTGCCAGCACACCAGCGGGTCAACCGTTTGTTGCCGAAGAAGGTCAGATCGAAAGCCGGAAGTACTTAATCAAAATACTTAAAGGCGGAGAAGATGGAAAAGGTGCAGGAAGAAAAGTACGACTTGGTATTCTATCGACAGATCTCGGCCGAAAAGGAAAAGAAATTACGGGACCACAGGCTGCAGCAGAAGAGATGCGCAAAATGATACAGGAAGTAAGAATTTTCAGGAATGATGTCAATCAGAAAAAAAACTATGTGCAACAAAAAGTTTACGAAAAATATAAGCACATCTTCAATGAACATAAGCATAACAGTGAAGTGTGTCGATACAATTTTGTGTTGTATCAACTGGAGCAAATGCGTAAAGCCGAACTTGTACGTATAGACGATCCTACCCAAAAAATTGATTTGTCGAATATGGAAAAGTTTTTACGTGTTGACCCAGATAAAGAGTTCAGTCCATTACTTATTACTCCGAATGTAAATATTGAATTAAATGCATACAGCGAGACGTATGAGCAGTTGATGAGTCTGCCGAATAATCCTGAATTTGCTCAGGAATTTTATGAGGATACCGAAAAACTTTATATATCGGAAGGGTATAGTGTCGACACCATTATCAATGATATGGTTCTACAGCTGCTTATTATGAACGGTTACTTAACGATCGAAGATATAACACGTGGTAGAGTAACAGAAAAAGTTAACCGAGAAACGATCGCAGCTGCTAAATATGCTGCTATAAAACGATATCAGGAAACCAGAGCTGCTATATCAGAAGTAAAGTAGATTATAAAAGTAATAAAAGAGTAACATTCCAGCGTAAAAGTTAACGTATGATGTTATATTATTGTTGTCAATCAATATAAATATTGAGAAACTTTCTAGTTATAAGTTGATAAAGGAGAATGCTTTAAAAATGACAACAAAAAGTAAAAAGTTGAATGTTGTTGTTGTCGACGATATTGCATCAATGAGAACACTCGTTGTTCAGTTCTTACGTAAAAATCAACATATTGATCATCTGTATGAAGCATCAAGCGGCACAGATGCCATACAGAAAGTGAAAGAGTTACAGCCTGATATACTTCTTGTTGACCTTCGTCTTCAGGATATGAGTGGCTTTGAAGTGCTAAAGGAAGTTAAAGCAATCAGTACTACAACAAGTGTTTATCTTTTTTCTGCTTATGAGGTAGAAGAATTAGGGGTTTTTCATAAAAATGGAACAGTTATGGCGGATGGTTTTGTCCATAAATCGAATTTAAAAAATGAATTAGAAGAAATGATAAAAAAGGAATTGAAAAAGCAATCAGTGTAAAATCAGCTTCATCATTGATCTCTTATCTTTATTTTTTAAATCTCGCTAATAAATTATGAAACAATGGGAAACTCTTGAACGCAAAGTTCTGTTCGAACATAGTAAATATCTGACAGTGGAAAGTCATTCGATAAAATTGCCGGATGGAAAAGTAATAGAAAACTGGCCATGGATTGTTTCACCAGATTATGCATTAGTATTGCCTGTTACAGAAAAAGGTACTGTTTTATTATTTCATCAAACAAAGTATGCAATAGCAGGTACATCTTTAGCACCGGTTGGTGGACATATTGAACCAAATGAGACTCCTTTTCAGGCAGCTCAACGTGAATTGGAAGAGGAGATGGGTTGTGTTGCCGATCGTTGGATTTACTTCGGTGGCTTTAGGGGAAATGGAAATCACGGTGGTGGAATAGGGCATCTTTTCCTTGCTCTGGAGGCAAAAATAGTCACTGAACCAAATCGTGATGATTTGGAAGAAATGGAATTAATTGAAATGTCTGTTGAAGAATTGGAGCGGCAACTCTTTAATGCTCAGATAAAAGTGCAAGGCTGGATAGCTGTGATTGCTATGAGTTTACTCTATCTTAAAAATATGAATGCCCCAGAAAAAAAGTAATCTGCATTTCGTTGGTTACGAAATGCAGATTGACATTATACGTTTTTAAGTTTCTCCTCAATCTTAGCCCATGTATCTTTCAATGTAACAATTCTGTTAAAAACTGGTTTGCCTGGTAGAGAGTCTTTCGGATCGACGCAGAAATAACCTAACCGTTCAAATTGAAAACGGTCATAAGGTTTGACGTCTTTTAACATTGGTTCCAGTTTACAGTTTTTTAGTATTTCTAAAGAATTTGGATTGAGATTGGACAGAAAATCTTTTCCCTCTTCAACATCATCGGGATTTTCTTTGTTAAACAAACGGTCGTATAAACGTATTTCTGCATCGAACGCATGTTGTGCAGAAACCCAGTGAATTGTTGATTTAACTTTTTTATGTGTTTTATCAGAACCACTCTTGGTATCCGGATCGTATGTGCAATGAATTTCGGTTACATTCCCATAAGCGTCTTTTATAACATTTTCGCATCTGATAATGTATGCGTAACGAAGACGTACTTCGTTGCCGGGATAAAGCCGGTAATATTTTGGTGGAGGAGTTTCGCGAAAATCATCACGCTCGATATACAATTCACGTGAAAAAGGTATCTCTCTTGTACCGTCTTCTGGATTTTCGGGATTATTGATAGCTTGTAGATACTCAACCTGTCCTTCCGGATAGTTAAGGATTACCACTTTTAATGGTTTTAAAACAGCCATTGCTCTTTGTGCCGTTTTATTAAGTTCATCCCTGATACACCACTCTAATAATGCAACATCAATTGTACTGTCCTTTTTTGAAACACCAATTTTGTCACAAAATGTTTTGATGGAAGAGGGTGTATAGCCACGTCGGCGAAGTCCCGCAATTGTTGGCATGCGTGGATCATCCCAACCAGAAACATGTTTTTCCTGAACAAGCTGTAAAAGCTTACGTTTGCTTAAAACGGTGTAAGTTAAATTGAGCCGGGCAAACTCAATTTGCTGAGGATGATAAATTCCTAGTTCATCGAGAAACCAATCGTAAAGAGGACGGTGGTTTTCGAACTCAAGAGTACAAATTGAATGAGTAATTCCTTCTATGGAATCTTCCAGACCATGAGCCCAGTCGTATGTTGGGTATATACACCATTTGTTGCCCTGACGGTGGTGATGTTCGTGGATAATTCTGTACATTACCGGATCACGTAGATTGAGATTGGGTGATGCCATATCAATTTTTGCCCGCAAAGTACGGGAACCTGATGGAAATTCTCCTTTTCTCATCCTTTCAAATAAATCAAGGTTTTCTTCGACAGTTCTATTTCTATAGGGGCTTTCGATGCCTGGTTCTGTTAAAGTGCCTCGTGTTTTACTGAGTTCTTCAGCACTCAGATCGCAGACATATGCTTTTCCTTTTTTAATCAGTTGAACTGCCCATTCATACATCTGTTCGAAATAATCGGATGCGTAAAAAAGACGATCTTCAAAATCGGCACCAAGCCACTTCACATCTTCGATAATCGAATCAACATATTCCTGTTCTTCTTTTTCAGGATTCGTATCATCGAAACGCATGTTAAATTTGCCATTGTATTGCTTGGCAATACCATAGTTTAGATGAACAGATTTTGCATGCCCAATGTGAAGGTAACCATTTGGTTCGGGCGGGAAACGAGTATGTACTCGTCCATTGTATTTATTGGTTTTTAAATCATCTTCAATAATTTCGCGAATAAAATCTCTTTTTTCCTCAATTGCTCCGTTTTCCATAGGAATCAGATTCTTAATATGTTTATGATTTTTGATAATAATAAAATTTTTGTTTAAAAGTTTAACTTCTGAGTATTTATAACAATACTTTTGTATTAATATTTTTTCAGACAGTCAGTTGGTAGAGGCTCTTCAAAGGGTATTTAAAAAAAGTTTATTGTGATGGCTTTGAGAATTCAAACCAATGTTTAGTCTTGTTACAAAAAGAGCATACAGATAGCATCACCGGCACTTCTACAAGTACGCCAACAACTGTAGCTAACGCTGCCACCGAACCCGAACCGAATAGCGCAATTGCAGTTGCAACGGCAAGCTCGAAAAAATTGCTTTCTCCGATTAATGCACCCGGAGATGCAATATTATGCGGCACATTAAAGAATTTCATTAACCCATACGTAAACCGGAATTGAAATAGACCTGTATAAGAATCGGAATAGCAATCAGGAAAACGTGAAAATAACGCTCGGTTATATTTTCTGCCTGAAAAGCAAATATCAACACTAATGTTGCTAACAATGCTATGACTGTTATTGGATGAAAGAATGAAACATATTTTGTTTCGAACCATTCTTTTCCTTTCAATTGGATTAGCAACGTTCTGCTGAAACTACCTAATGCCAATGGAATAACAATAAAAATTACGACACTGTAGAGAAGTACAATAAACGGCACTGTGAGTGTACTTGCACCGCTTACGAGAAAAGTTACGATCGGAGCAAATAACAATAACATTATTAAATCGTTTACAGAAACATGAACGAGTGTGTAAGCCGGATCGCCATCCTTTAAATACGACCAGACAAAAACCATTGCTGTGCATGGAGCAGCGGCAAGTATTATAACTCCAGCTATGTATTGATTTTCCTATTCTTCTCCAATGAACGGCAGGAACAAATGCCTCAAGATAATCCAACCGAAGAATGCCATAGAAAACGGCTTTATAATCCAGTTAACGAAAAGTGTTATAAATAATCCTTTAGGTTTTTTGCCAACGCTAAGAATACTTGAAAAATCTACCTTCAACATCATTGGATAGATCATTAACCAGTTAAGGATAGCTATAGGAATATTAATCTGACTTCCTTCTCAAAATTCCATAGAGCGGATAAAATCAGTTGCAGATGGAAATAATTTTCCTAATATAATTCCTACCGCCATGCATAGCACTACCCAAATTGTAAGATAACGTTCAAAGATATTTAGTCTCTCTACACTTTCCATAAATCTAATCCTACACTTGTGGTTCAACATTTCAAGTTCTATTTGAATTCTTTTTATTAACAAATTGCAGATACTCTTTGAATAAAGCTTCTTTATAATTTAACGAAACATAATAACCAAATTCCTTTAATAGTTCGTTTTTAATTTCGTAATCATTTTTTTAGTTAGCTTCATAAACGTTTTCAAATGCAACTTCGAGCCCGGTTATACCTGTTACGAAGTTGCCTACTTTAATTATGCGTGGTTTTGGTTTGATACAACAAGATTTGGACATTGATTTACTTTCTGATAGTTAATAATAATTCCATTCTCTTTTAGAAAGCATAAATTGTAAATAATCCTCCCAATATAACCAGTAAGCTTGCAATTCTTTTAATCCATACAACGACATTTGTTCTATTTGTCCAGTCAAGATAAGCCTGAATCCGCGACGCAAGAACGCCTGCTACTACGATAACTCCGCAATGCCCAATTCCAAATGCAAATAAAAGAAATACTGAAAGAGAAATATTGGTTGCTGAAAGTTGATAAACAACTCCAAGCACTGGCGCCATATAAGCAAAAGTGCAAGGTCATAATGCAATACCGAAAATAAGTCCGAGGACAAAAGCTGAAAGAAAAATTGACTTAATTCCCGGCACAAGTAACCCGACTCTCGTATCCGGAAGACGAATAATATCCATCAAATACAAACCAATGATAAAAAAGATAATCGCAACGAACCATTTTCTGTATGGACCAACATCGCCCATAATTCTGCCTAAACCTGCAGTTATTGCTCCGAGTATAGCTATAGTTACTAAAATACCAATTGCGAACAACGAGGATAATAAAAATGCTCTTGAAGTTTTCTTTTCACCCTGAGAAGTAAGAAATCCAACAATTAAAGGAATGCTCGAAAGATGGCATGGACTAAGAAACATGCTTAGTATACCACATATAAAAGAGGCAAATAGGGCAATACCATAACCACAGTAAAGTGATTCCGTAAGAAATGTAAACAAGTTTTCTAGCATGGTTTATCCTTTTGGAATAAATGAGCAAGTAAAACAATGGAGCCAAACCATTACGAAGATTTGTTCATAGTAAGTGGTCATGAACCAGAACTTAGTTCGTCTGAAGGTTGATCGATGCAGGAACTATTAATTATCATTAAAAAATCTCTTTAATTCTTTGTTTTTAAACCGCGTGACTGTAAAAATGCATCAATCTCTTTTTCAGGGAAAAAACCTTCGTGACGTAGAATCTCGTTTCCATTTACATCAAGAAATATTTGAGATGGTAAAACACGTATGCCATATATTTGTCCATACTTTGCCTGGTCTTCTTTCCATACATCATAAAATATGATCTTTAGTTGATCACCGTATTTTTCTTCAATTGATTTCATTACCGGTTGCATCATTCTGCATGGAATGCATTTTACTGATCCAAGTTCTATGAAAGTTATTAACGGCTTCTTTACAACTGCCAATGTATCCTTTTTTGTAGATTTGCTTTTCTTTTTAGTATCAGTTTGTGCTTCCATTAATGCTGTGCCAACAAGCAAAAAAGAGGTATTAAAAGAGCTGTTCGTTTTATCATTTTGCTATTCCTTTTAACCATTCAAGAATATGTTCCTCTTTTGGGATATAGCCAACGCTCTTAACAACACCATCAACAACCAGTGCAGGTGTCATCATTATTCCATACTTCATCATCTCAGCTAAATCAGTCACTTTTTCTACTTCTATAGGTAAATTGTTTTCTTCAACCAGCGTCTTTACTTTTTTCTCTAACGACAAACATTTTGCACAACCGGAACCAAGTATCTGCACTTTCTTCATACATCACCTCAGCCATTTTGTACTGCTTTTAATGCTTCTTCTATCCAATGCTGGATAGTACTTTTCGTGGGTATTTTTCCGCTACTTACTAACTTTCCATTAATCACCAAACCAGGTGTTAGCATTACACCATAATCCAAAAATTTATTTCGATCTGTTACCTTTTCAATGTTTGCAGAAATGTTTAATTCTGCGCAGACATTTCTAACAGTTTGTTCAACTAATTCACAATTCTTACACCCAGGTCCAATAACTTTGATATCAATCATGATTATAGCTCCTTATATTAGTTTATAATGAACCGAATATCATACCACTTATTGTCGCCATAATAACAACAAAAAAAACATAAACGACTGTTTTTTGCGTACCAATAACACTTCGAATTACAAGCATATTGGGCAAGGATAATGCAGGACCTGCTAACAACAAAGCAAGCGCGGGCCCTTTTCCCATACCGCTGTTGAGCAAACCCTGTACAATCGGTACTTCCGTTAACGTTGCAAAATACATAAATGCACCAACGACGGACGCACAGAAATTGGAGAAAAGAGAATTTCCACCGACAAGTGCAACAATCCATTCGTTTGGAATAATGCCTTGCTTTGTTTCAGGTCCTCCAAGGAAGAATCCGGCAATAAGAACGCCTATTGCAAGTAATGGTATTATTTGCTTTGCAAATGACCATGATTCGACCAACCATT
>FWPV01003950.1_pt1 | contig 32546 bp, 26 predicted proteins | sample 2228371 | NCBI WGS metagenome assembly FWPV01 (sample SAMEA103939776, study PRJEB20133) | metagenome
CGTCTCGCGGGCCTTGCGCACGCTCTTGGAGCGCAAACCATAGAAGCCCTTGGCCCGTTTGAGGATGGCCTTATGTTTACGACGACGAACTACACCGGTTTTGGCGCGTGGCATTCTGGATCACCTCTCCTTATACGTCGTAGGGCATCAAGCGGTGGACGCGGCGCTCTTCGCCCTTCGAAAAGGTAAAATCGCGCCCTTTCTGACGGCGGCTTTTGCCCGACTTGTGCCAGTTGAGGTGGCGCTTCCCCGGCTTTTTGCCTACCACTTTGCCTGTAGCCGTAATCTTGACACGGCCTTTGGCGCCCTTATGGGTCTTCATCTTAGCCATGGTCTACTCCTGGTTGGCCGCCCAAGTGCCTCGTCTCGAGGACTTTCAACTCGGCAGCCTTGCAAGTATAGCATCCTTTCAGGCCCCTGCCAACCCTAGACGATGTTTTTTTCCCGCGTCTTGGCATCTTCCAGAAAGCGTTCATAGCGCAGTGCGTCTATATTCAAGCTGCAAGCCCGCCCATCCACTACTTCCTCAGCCATCAGACGGCCTACCATAGCGGCCTGCTGCACCCCGTGGCCGGAAAAGCCACAGGCGTTGACCCATCCCTTCACACCCGGCATCCAGCCCAGGATGGGGTTGTGATCGGGGGTAACCTCGTAGTAGCCCCACCAGCTCGCCTTTTGGTCGAGGTTGCACCCCTCGAGCCAGGGAAAGCGGGCCAGGCCCACCTCGAGGGTGGGCTCGAGCCAGCCCCAGTCCATCCCTTCGTGGAAGCCCCGATCGGCCGGATTGCTGCGACCAAAAATCAGCCGGTCATGCTCGGGGCGAAACCAAAAGCCGCTGGACAGATCTATGGTCAGGGGATGCCAGGAGGGTTGGGGTATGGGCGCGGTGCAGAAAACCATCCGCCGGGCAGGCTGCACGGGAATTTCCAGCCCGGCCCGCCGCCCCACCTCGCCCGCCCAGGCCCCGGCCGCGTTGAGCACCACCCGGGCCTCGAGCGGCCCTTTAGAGGTCTGCACCTTCCACCCAGCCCGGGTCGGCTGCGCCAGGCAAAACTCGGTCTCGGTATGCACCAAAGCCCCCATCTCCCTTGCCCGCTGCAGATAGGCCAGGCAGATGCCGTGGGGATCTACAATACCGTCGGCGGGGCCGTAGGTGGCCCCCCGGATGGCTTCCAGACCCGCTGCCAGCGGCGAGAAGCTGAACCACTCCTGGGCCGCCTCGAGGTCGCGCACCTCCACCGGCACCCCCAGGCTGCGCTGCAGCTCCACCCCCGCCAGGTGCTGTTCCCACTGGGAGTCCGGCACCAAAAACAAGTAGCCGATGGGCCGGTAGGCGGCTTCGGGCATCTGTTGGTACTCTTGAATGGAATACCAGGACAGAAGGATGTTGGTGGCTTCAGTAAACTGCACCCGCACACCCGCCGCGCTCTTGCCGGTCGAACCCATGGCCGGCGCCGGGGCCTGCTCAAGCACAGCTATTCGCAGGCCGCGTTCGGCCAGGCGATAGGCACAGGCCGCACCGATAATACCCGCCCCAACAACCACGACATCGTACTGCATCATCGCGCCTACTGTAGCGTATCAGGCAGTTCGGTACAAAGTGGGGCGTTACAACTCATGCCGGGAGCAAATAGGTTCCCTGCGGAGCAAACCATACCCGAACCTTCTCGCCACGGCCCGGCAGCTCGGGGGCGTCACCTGCGACCACACCCTCGAGCCGGCCTACAGCGGTATCTACGCTGAACTCGGTGGAGGAGCCCAGAAAGGACACCAGGTGCACGGTGCCCTCGAGGCCCTCCCCTTCCCTCGAGACCCGCAGGGCCTCCGGCCGCACCATCACCGTCACCCTGCCCGAGATACCCTCCTGCTGGTGGGGCTGGCTGTAAGTTCCTACCTGGAGGAGTCCGCCGCTGTAGTACCCTTCAAAAAAGTTGGCCCGCCCTATAAAGTCGGCGGCAAAGCGGCTGATGGGCCTGGTGTAGAGGGTGCGGGGGTCGCCCTGCTGCTCGATGACTCCCTTGTTCATCAGCACCACCTGATCGGAGATGGCCATGGCCTCTTCCTGGTCGTGGGTTACGTAGAGCGAGGTGATGCCGAGTTCTTGCTGTATGTCGCGGATTTCCTCGCGCACCCGCTTGCGCAGCTTGGCGTCGAGGTTGGAGAGCGGCTCGTCGAACAGCAGCACCCGCGGCTGCATGACCAGCGAGCGGGCCAGGGCCACCCGTTGCTGCTGCCCCCCCGATAGGGCCGCTACCGGGCGCTCCTCGAGGCCCGTCAGGCCCACCTGCCGTACCACCTCGGCCACCCGCTCGCGGATTTCCTCCTTGGGTCGGCGGGTCACCTCTAGGCCATAGGCGATGTTCTGGTAAACGTTCATGTGGGGGAAGAGGGCGTAGCTCTGGAACATCATGGTGATGTCGCGCAGATAGGCCGGTAGCCGGGTCACGTCCTCCCCGCCAAAAAAAATGCGTCCCTCGGTGGGGCGCTCGAGCCCGGCTACCATGCGCAGGATGGTGGTTTTTCCACAGCCCGAGGGGCCCAGTAGGGTGACGAGCTTCCCCGCCGGTAGCTCCAGGTCTACCTTTTCCACCGCGGTCACTTTGCCGAATTTCTTGACGATGCCCTCGAGCCTAACCGACACCGCCTGGTGCGTGCCCTTCATATTGGCTACAGCTTGCTGCATATTGACCTCACACCGCGGACTCCAGCGAGGCGCCGCGTCCCAGCCGCCTCGAGGCGGCAAACAGAATCAGGATGACTGTGAGCAAACCCAGAATCATTACCGTGGCCATGGCCGCGCCCCGGCCCAGGTCGCCCTGCTCGATCCAGCGCAACATCAGCACGGTGGCCAGCGCGTTTCCGGGGCTGATCAGGAAGATAATCTGGCTGATGGCGGTCATACCCCGCACAAAGGCGAAAACCAGTCCGGCCAGAAGCTGGGGGATAAGCAAGGGCAGCAAAATCCTGCGCAGGGTGGTGCTCGAGGGCGCTCTGAGCAGGGTGGAGGCTTCCTCCAGGCTTTTGTCAATCTGGGAAAGGCCCGAGATAACCCCCCGCACCGCTGCTGGCATATTACGAAAAACCAGCGCCAGCACGATGATGATGCCAGTGCCGGTGAGCAGCCAGGGGCCGGTGTTGAAGGCCAGGATGTAGGCCACACCCATCACGGTGCCGGGGGTGGCAAAGGAGAGCATCGAACCCACTTCTAACAGTCCCCGCCCCCAGAACTGCTGCCTCGAGACCAGATAGGCAATCAGGGAGCCTACCAGGGTGGCGATAATTGCGCTGATAAAGGCCAGTTGCGCAGTTTTGAACAGTACCGGCAGGCCCAGGTTGGTCAGGTCAATGTAGTGCTTGAAGGTAAAGCTGTTGTTGATACCCCAAATTTGTACAAAGGAGCCAAAGAAAATTGAGAAGTACAACAGCACCACCGCCAGGCCCCACAAGGCCAGGATGCTTTGCAGGGTGCGCTCGAGCCAGACCGGCAAGGGCGAAAAGTTGCCCGCTCCGGGCTTGCCCGTAACCGTAACAAACGAAGTATTGCCCAGCCATACGCGCTGCAAGCCGAATATCACCAGTACCAGACACAATAGCACCGCGCCGTAGACCGCCGCCTCGTTGGGGTCGTAGCGTCCGGTCAGGGCCAGGAATACCTCGGTGGCCAGGAAGTTGCGGTCACCCCCCAGCAGCATAGGGTTGCCGAAGTCGGCCAGCGACTCGATGATGGTGAGCAAAAATGCCGCCGCCAGCCCAGGGCGCAGCAGGGGCCAGGTAATGCGGCGGAAGGTATCCCAGGGGTGGGCCCGCAAGGTGGCCGAAGCCTCCTCGAGGGCCGGGTTCAGGCCCTGCACCGAGCCGCGCAGAATCAGGAAGGCCACCGGGGTGAAAGCGAAAATTTGCGCGATGGCTACCCCGTTGATGCCAAACAAAAAACTGGTTTTGAGGCCCAGCAGGTCGCTGGTGATGATGCCGCTGCGCCCCAGCCAGTAGATGAGGGCAAACGCGAACACAAACGGTGGGGTGATGAGGGGCAGCAGGCTGACCACCCCCAGGCTTCGGCGAACCCAGACGGCCCTCGAGCGCTGCTCCAGGAGCGCGAACACCAGCCCTAGCGCAGTGGCAATGGGGGCCACGATGAGGGCTAGGTAGAGGCTGGTAGGAAAGGCCCCACCCCCCAAAATGCCCGCACCCACAATCCAACCCAGCACCAGACCCGCCACCAGACCGCTGAAGACTCGAGGCCCGCGCCAACCTCCACGGGCCGCCAGCCCTGCGCCCAACAGCCCAGCGACCAGGGTAACCAGGCCCACCTGCAAGCGCTCCGACTGTGCAGTGTACGGGTTCTCGATGGTGATGAACAGCGGTGAACTGAGCACGCTTTGAATCTTGCTGAGGGTAAAGACACCCTTAACCACCACCGACTCGTGCAGCACTGTAAAAAGTGGATAGATAATGAACAGCAGCACAAACAGCGCAGACAGCAGGATGCTGGTAGTGACAAAGGGGTCGTTTTGGATAATGCCTGACTCGCTCAGCCCAATGCCCACCACCGTCAGCAGGGCGACCAGCACCACCAGCGCGCCCAACCCCAGCGGCGCCGAGGTAGCCACCAACCACCCCATACCTGCCAGAAAGCCCCCGGAACCCAGTACCACCAGGGCGTAGCCCCTATGCACCAGGGGAAGGTGGAACAAGCTCAGGGCCGTAAGGCTGAATGCAACAGCCAGCAGCACTGCTCCTAGCACCGGGGCGGTGCTCATGGCCAGAAGGTTGGGGTTGAACTCGAGGAAACTCCGGTCGGTACGAACCCACGGCAGCAGCAAGAGGCCCAGCAGGCTTACCAGGCCGGCCGTCCAGGCAGAAGACCTTCCGCTGGCCATGCTTACAAGGCCGGTTTTCCCTATTACAGCCATTCAGGCTCCTTTGATAACGTTGCGGTCATCGCCCGCATCACTTGAGTGACTCCGCTCAATGGCGGAGTCACTCAAAAATCAATCAATAATCACATCCAGCACAGGTTTAGCGGCGCGGTAGCGGGAATACTTCTCTTGTCCAGCGGGCAATCAGCCGCTGGCGCAGATCGGGGTCACCGTACTTCTTGGCGTCATAGTTGATGAGCTTGAAGTCTTTGGGGTTGGGAATGCCTTCGATTAGAGGGGTTTTGGTGTTGGAGGGCAACGAGAAAATACCTGCCCGGAAGCCCACCTGCTGACCCTCGGGAGAAGAGGCCCAGTCCATGAAGGCCTGGCCGTTGGCCTTGTTTTTGGCCCCGCGCACCAGGCTGAGGCCGCCGATTTCGTAGCCGGTACCCTCGCAGGGAGCCACAATCTCGATGGGGAAGCCTTGTTTCTTGAACTCCACCAGGTCGTGCATAAACTGAATCCCGATGCCAATCTCGCCACGCCCCAACGCAATGCGCGGGGCCACCCCCGAGCGGGTGTACTCGGCCACGTTGCGGTGATAGCTCTTCATCAGATCGAAGGCTTCATCCTCGCCGAACAGCTGTACCAAAGTGGCAATCTGGGTGTAGGCGGTTCCGGAGGTGTTGGGGTTTGAGACCTGAATCAGACCCCGGTAGGCGGGGTTGGCGAGGTCCTTCCAGCAGCGAGGAATGGGTGCGCCGCGATCCTGGAGAACCTTGGGGTTAATGCCAAAGCCTAGAATTCCCTGGTAAAGGGGGGTATAAGTCGTACCAATAGCCTGCTTCATGGTAGGAGACAAATCGTTGTAGGACTTGACCCGATACCATTCGGTGATGGCATCTTTGAAGGCTTCGTAGTGTGGATCGCCCGTGCCCCCAAACCACACATCAAAGGTGGGGTTGTTGCGCTCGGCCCGTAAGCGGGCCAGGGCCTCGTTGGTCGAGACGCTCACGATGCGCACCTCAATGCCCGTCGCCTGTTTGAAGGCCGGCCCCAAGGCCTCGCACCAGTTTTGCGTGACGCTACAGATCACATTAACAACCCGCTGCTGGGCAAAGCCCGTGCTTGTTGCTAGCAGTGCGAACACAAGAGCCCACCAACGGAGATTCCGCTTCAAAAAAGACATATTTTTGCCTCCTCGGGTGAATCATACGCCTTGGCAGGGAAAAGTCAAGATTCAATGCTCCACACGGCAGAGGGCAACTTATGGAACACCCGCAAAGTAGAGCGGGAGCTGTAGGGCTTGAAAGAAGGCCTCGAGCTTGGCACGTCGTAACTTTACGGCTTTTCAACGTTCGAATTTGCTGGACTTTAGCGGATGTTATGCCTATACTTCCAGCAGATTGAGCGGTCAGGGGAAAGTCAAGTGTTAGAAGCCTTGGGCGGTCTGGCGTTGCTGGTAAAGGGGCTATCCTTCCTGTCCCAGGCCCTGGCAGTTGCAGTAGGTGGGCCCGCACGCCGGGTTTTGACCTGGGCTACGGCTCGCTCGAGGCGGGCCTGGCTGGCTGGAGTCCTGGTAGGTGCTTTGACCCTTAATAGTACTGCACTGGGCCTCACAGCGATCAGGCTGGCCGAATCGGGCATTGCCAGCTTTGGGTCGGCGCTGGTGCTGGGCCTGGCCGCTAAAGGAGGGGCCACGGTGGCGCTGCAACTGGCCGCCACCCCCATCAGCGCGATGGCCCTGCCGATTGTAGGGGTTGGGTTCGTGCTATCGTTGTTCAAGCAAATCTGGGTCTGGGGTGAAGGAATCCTGGGGCTGGGAATGCTGCTACTGGGAATTTCGCTGATGGTACAGGGGCTACTGCCCATGACCAGCTCTGAGCTTTTTATCCTGATACGCCAGAGCCTGGAATCTTCTTCACTGGGCCTGTGGTTGCTGGGTTTTGCCCTGGCCTCGTTGCTGGGCTCGGCCAATGCAGTGGCGGCACTGGCGCTGGCGGCCTCGAGCGCCTTCAGTCTGTCGTCTGCGCTTCTGCTCACCCTGGGTGGGGGGGCTGGATCGGGGATGATTCTGCTGCTCAGCACCTGGGATAGCACCCCGGCGGCCCGTCGGATTGCGGCGGCTCACCTGGGCTGGAAAATACTGCTTTCCATTCCCTTCGTGCTGTTTTTACCGGCTTTCGCCCGCTTCAGTGGCGAGCTGGCACAGCAGCTTGGCCTGGGTTCTTCGGCCGCAGTAGCCCAGGGGCACCTGCTATATCACGTGCTGGCCTCGCTGCTGGTTTTGCCCGTGGTACGGCCCCTCGAAAGCGTCATGCATCGACTGATGCCCGATTCGGAGCACCGCATCAGCCCCCGATACATCTCTGAGGAGGCCCTCGAGTCACGTGAATTGGCTTCCAGTCTGGCCTTGCGCGAGGTTGGGCGCATCGGCGACCAGCTCTCGGAAATGCTCACCGAGACCGTGAAGATTCTGGCCCACGGCAACGGTGATACCGCCGAGGTGGCCCGGCGGGAGGAGAAGGTAGACCAGCTGGCCCGTGCCATTGTGCTCTATCTGAGCGACTTATCGGCCCGTCATCCGGGCAACTCGCCGCTGGTGCTAATGATGGCGGCCAGCGAGATTGAGCATATGGGCGATCAGGTGCGGCGTATGCTGCGCAAGCAGGACAAGCTGTACGCCCAGAACCTAGACTTCTCCGAGGAAGGCCGTGGCGAACTGGCCGAGGCTGCCGAGAAAGTGCTCAAGCGGCTGAAACTCTCATTGGCCGCTCTATCTACTCGCAATGAGGCCTTGGCCGAGCAGGTTATTGTCGAGCACGCCAACCTGGAAAGCTATCTGCTCGAGCTGCGTCGCTCCCATCTACGCCGCCTAGAAAAAGGGCGTATCGAAAGCCGCGCTACCACCCTGGCTCATCTGGATCTGCTTATTGTGCTGGACGAGCTTGATCGGAGCATTACCCGTCTGGCTTCACTTTCGCTCGAGCTTCACCGACCCCTGGCCGGTATCTGATACCACCTCTGCGTGTGAGAAGAGCATTTGAGGCGGCCTTTCCCAATCTTTCAGTTCGAGGGAACTGCGGTAATCCGCCTCGCGCATACTTTCGCTCGAGGTCTTCAAGCGTCAACCCCTCGAGCCTTGCGGCGCATGAGCTTGTCTTGATACATACGCTGGTCAGAAAGTCGCACCAAATCGCCGTCGGAGCTGGCCTCCTCGGGCAGTGTAGCTATACCCCGGCTAACACTGGCATTGGGGAACCCCTGTTGTTGTGTATGACGTACTGCTGCATCTATGCGGTGCAAAATCTCACCGTGGTGATGGGTCTCCAGATAGGGCAGAATTGCAGCAAACTCGTCACCACCTATGCGGTATACCCTTCCCACGTCCAAAAAACTCTCTTGAACTGCCTGAGCAAAGGTACGCAGCAGTGCATCTCCACGCTCGTGACCTTCGGTATCGTTGAGTTGCTTGAGGGTATCCACGTCCAGGGCCAGCACGCTCAGGGGATAGCCCACCCGGTAGGCGCGGGTAACCTCGCTCTCGAGGTCGGACTCAAAAGCCCGACGATTGCCCAAACCGGTCAGCACGTCGGTATGAGCCATTAATTCCATGCGGCGTGCCAGCATCTGGGCTTCCCGGCGGGCCTGCTCGAGTTCACGGGTACGCTCGGCCAAAAGTTGCTCAAAGTTCTGCCTAAGCTGCTCAACCTCTTTGTCGGCCCAACCGAGCTGGGCCTTCTCGAGTTGCACCGAGAGCGAGAGGTCGGAGTCCAGGCGCTGCATATACTCTTCTACGCCCACAGAGACATCGGCAAAAACGGCCAGACAGGCCTCCACCACTGCCGGGTCGAATTGCCTTCCGCTTTGACGCCGAATCTCGGCCAGGGCCTCCCCTACCGACCAGGCGCGCTTGTAGGGCCGCTCGTGGGTGAGAGCGTCGAGTACATCGGCCACCGCAACAATGCGGCCAGAGATGGGTATGTTCTGGCCCACCAGGCCCTTAGGGTAGCCGCTGCCGTCGAAGTGCTCGTGGTGGGTAAGGGCAATTTCTTCGGCTAGACGCAGAAGTCTGGAACGCCCCCCGGACAAGATGCGCGCCCCAATGGTGGTGTGCTCTTTTACAATTTCATATTCATCTGCGGTCAGTCGGTCGCGTTTGAGCAAAATGGCATCCGGAATGCCAATCTTACCCACGTCGTGAAGGCGTGCGGCCAGCCGCAGAATCTCTACTTCGCTGGAGGGCCAGCCCAGCTGCTTGGCAATCATGGCCGCATTGCGCCCTACCCGGTAAGTGTGCTCGCCAGTAGCATCGTCACGAAATTCCGCCGCTAAAGCTAGCCGGGAAACGATTTCGAGCTGGGCAAATTCGAGCTCCTGGGTACGCTGAAAAACCCTGGCCTGGGCTTCTTCGCGGGCCTGGCGTTCCAGTTGGGTTCTGAGGCGAAGCTGCTCGGCTTCGGTTCGTACACGCTCGAGCTCGAGGTGGTTGATAAGAGTCTGTCGCTTATGCTCGCTCTCTTCGTTGAACACCTCCCGCTCGAGGCGATGGTACTCTTCCAGGTGTTCAAAGGCCTTCTGGTATGCGCCACCTGTGCGGTGTACCTGGGCCAGCAGCCGGTGGGCCAGGTAGGTGCTGCGCTTGCGGTTGGCTTGGCCTGCAAGCTCAAGAACCTCCAGGCCACAGGCCAGGGCTTGCTCGAGTTCGCCCTGGGCCAGCCAGGCCTCCCCCAGGCTCAGGAGAACGTCCAGGACAGTAGTGCCCCAGCCGCTCGAGCGCGCCATTTGCAGTACTTCTGATAGGGTTTGGACGGCCACTTTAGGCTGGCCCAGGGCCATCTGGGCTTTTGCTAAGCCCTCGAGGGCCGCGGCCTGTACGCGTTCCATACCCTGTTCCTTGCTGGCCCGAAGGATGGTTTGGTAGAGTTCCTGGGCCTGTGAGAAATCTTGGCGTTTATATGCCAGCTCGGCCATAAGTTGAATGACCTGGAGCTCAATAACCCGATCATCGGACTGGCGGGTCTCATCCAGGGCCAGCTCGTAGTATCGGTGGGCCTGATCGAAGTCGCCCATTTCCATGTAGAGATTGCCGATAGAGGCCAGGTTACCGGCACGGTTCCGAGCACTGTGCCCTTCTTGCTGGTAAAGCTGGTAGGCTTCTAAGAAGGCCTCGAGGGCCTGGGAGTACTGCCCTAGCTCGGTGCGAAGGATTCCGATGTTATTGAGGTAACTGGCCTGGGCCGCCGGGTTGTCCAAAGTACGCACGATGCCCAAAGCTCGGGTGAGTTTGTCCAGGGCTTGGGCATACTCGGCCCTGGCGTGATGGATACCCGCTTGGAGATTAAGGCAGTCTGCTTCGGCAGCAGGCAGGTGGGCCTCCTGGGCCAGTCGAATGGCCTCCTCGAGGTACATACTGGCCTGCCCCAGCTCACCCCGTTCGCGCAAGATGTTGGCCAGAAGTCGTAAGCTCTCCAATTGCTGTTCGGGATCCTGGGCCAGCCCGAGGCCGGTTTGTGCCACCCGAAGCGACTCAACCAACTGACCCAGCCGTAAGTAGGCCCTGGCTAAAATCAAGGCAGCCCGCACCTCATGCATCGTTTGGCCGTTCAGGTGGGCCAGGGCTTTGGCTTGCTCAGCCAAGCGAACAGCCTGCCTGGGATTACGGCTCAGATGTCCTTGGGCATCCGACAGTAGCGACTCGACGGTTGCCGGTGCAGGCGTCGAGTGTCCAGTTGCCTTATCAGTATCGCGTTGCACCCGCAAAGCCTCTCTTCAAATCAGCTACCCACATTATTGTCATATTCAAATCGGTACGCTTCAAACAAACACTTCCAGGGTGACTAAACAGATGGTTTCGGTAGGCTGTATCATTGCCAACCGGTAGAAAGCAAGCAAGTAATATATCCCAACCCGCTTACCGAAGAATCGATTTGTGTAGCTCCCATAATGCCACCCCTGTCTAAGAATAGGGCCTAAGGGGTATCACGGTTGTGACAAATAGCTACCGGGCAGCAGGCACAGGCCGATCGCCCCCAGTAAGTGCTCTGTCATACCGGTTCCGCTCGAACCCCTCATTTTTGATTACACCCAAAGGTGAAGGGCTCGAGCCGACCGAAGGGAGTTGGAGTGCATTCCGGCAGTATCGTTTAGGAAAAGTGAACGATACTGCCGGAATACTATCAGAGCTGTTTGTGGTTGGTTATTCACTGTTTTATCGGAGCCAGCACAGTACAAACGCTTCCTCCGGGGCAGGGTTGAGGCTATACACCAGCAGACAAAGCTGACAAGGTGGCTCTCCGTAGCAGTTGCAGGTATTGGGCGGGGGTTCCCGAGCGTCCCACCACAATACCCCACACACCCCGGTAGGGTGCGGTCAGGTCTAGCCAGTGGGTTTCACCTTTCCCGGACAGCACCAGTAAGCCGGGGGCCAGCCAGGGCACCGCACTCGATGCCAGGGTTGCATCTACCTTCGCTTTGACCTGAGCCGCGGAGACACAGGCATGGGGAATGGGAGCAAAAGGCTCCTTTGCCCACCCCATCCGATAGGCGAGATAACGGTAGGTCGGCCAGTCGTCGATATCGGAGCACCAAAGCCCATCGCCCCACTCGAGCAGTTCGATCTGCTTTTGGCGGGTACTCAAGATGGCCCTTGCCCCCTGGTCACCCTTGAGCCGAAGCACTTCCGGGAAAAGCCTCGCGGATAAATATACAGGGGGGCGTATCTGGCCCTGTACACTGGCCGCTACCGCGAGTATCTGAGGGGTTTTGGTCTCTATAGCTTCTCGCATTTGTTCGAGTCTAGTCGGCTCAATTGCTGGCATATCGGCCAGAAGTACCAGTGCACCCGAAGCGCCCGAAAGCATGCGAATACCGGCCTTTAGCGAGGTGCTCTGTCCATACCGATAGTTGTGGTTAAGCACAGTTTTCACCCTCGAGTCCACACCTGGGGTGGCCTCTACCCAGCGCTCCACCACGTAGCGGGCCACCTTTGCTGCACGCCCCAAAACCACAACTATGCGCCCATCTAACGCAAAAGCGGCCTGCTCGAGCACCCGAGTCAGCAGCACGTGTCCCTCGCCTGCTGGCAGCAAAAACTTAGGCACTCCGAACCTCGAGGCCCGTCCAGCCGATAGCACAATGGCATCCACCATAGCCCATCGTAAGGTATCGCAGCTTATGGAAAACTGATACAAACTGTAAGCTTAAACATCCTTGCTGGGTGGGTTTAGGACATAGATTATTCTGGCTTGCAAAAGCAAAAAGGAGGCAGGACTGCATGATACCCGCGGCCTTTGAGTATAAACGTCCGATGTCCCTCGAGGAGGCCCTGAGCCATCTGGCCCAGTACGGCTCTGATGCCCGTGTGCTGGCCGGAGGGCAGAGCTTGATTCCGGCCATGCGCTATCGCCTGGCCCAGCCCGCTGTGCTGGTAGATATCAACAAGCTACCCAACCTGGGCTATATGAAAGAAGAAAACGGGATGCTCCGCATCGGAGCGCTGGTGCGCGACACCGATGTAGAGTTCAGCCGAGATATACAAACCAGATACCACCTAATTAGCGACGTTTCGATGGTAGTAGCCGACCCCATCGTGCGCTACCGGGGTACGGTGGTGGGTTCCCTCTGCCACAACGACCCCTCCGGCGACTGGGCGGCAGCGGCCATCGCTGCGCGGGCCCAGATGGTCATCCAGGGCCAGGGCGGGGCTCGAGTGGAGCCCATTGACCAGTTCCTGGTGGATAGCTTCGCGACCTCTATCGGCGAGGGTGAGATGGCCGTGGAGGTGCGGTTTCCTGTCCCCAACGCGCTCACCTCTGGCGCTTACGAAAAAATCGAGCGGAAGGTGGGCGACTACGCCACCGCCGCCGCGGCTGTACAGATTGAGCTCAACCCCGACGGCACCATCAAGGAAGCCGGCATCGGCATCACCGCCGTGGCCCACATGGCTCTGCGGGTTGAAGAGGCCGAGAAAATCCTGCGGGGTCAGAAACCTACCCTCGAGCTAATCCGGGCCGCCGCCGAAGAGGCCCGCAAAATCGCCGACCCCAATCCGGACGCGCGCGGCTCCGCTGAGTACAAAAAGGACATGGCCCGCGTACTGGTAGGGCGCGGTCTGATTAAAGCCCTGCAGCGCCTGAATGTGGCGGTGGCCTAAAGCCCGTAGCAGCTTTGTAGGAGCTCAGCATGGAAATCACGCTAAAAATCAACGGCTCGGAGAAAAAGCTCAGCGTAGAGCCCCGCACCCTGCTGGTGCATGCCATCCGCGATGCCGGTCTTACCGGAACCCATATCGGCTGCGACAGCTCTTCCTGCGGGGTTTGCACGGTGGTGCTCGATGGCAAAACCGCCGTTAAGAGCTGCACCATGTTCGCAGTCCAGGCCGAGGGCCACGAGATTACCACCATCGAGGGCATGGCCCAGGGCGGCAAGCTGCACCCATTGCAGCAGGCTTTCCACGACCAGCACGGCCTGCAGTGCGGCTACTGCACGCCCGGCATGATTATGGCCGCGCACGTACTCTTGCAGCACAACCCCAACCCCACCGAGGAAGAGATTCGCTTCGGCCTCTCGGGCAACCTCTGCCGCTGCACCGGCTACCAGAACATCGTAAAAGCCGTTCAGCAGGCCGCTCAGATGTTGCAGCAACCCGCAGGTGCAGCCGCCGACGACTAGTGATCCAACCCCAGGCTACTGGCTTGTTGCTTCCAGCGATTTACCCAAGCAAAAAGGAGCACCCATGGCAGTCCAGACCCCCAACCTCGAGCCCAAGGGCATCCAAGGGCTCGGCAAGGCCATCAAACGCAAGGAAGACGCTCGCTTTATCGTGGGCAAAGGCAACTACCTCGACGATATCAACCTTCCAGGCATGCTCTACATGGCCCTGGTGCATAGCCCCTACGCCCACGCCAAAATTCTGAACATCGATACCAGCGAGGCCCTGAAAATTCCCGGTGTCAAGGCCGTTATCACCTCCAAAGACCTGGCCGCCGCGGGGCTTTCCTGGATTCCAACCCTGGCCGGCGATAAGCAGATGGTGCTGGCCGACGGCAAGGTGCTGTACCAGCACCAGGAGGTGGCCGCGGTGTACGCCGAGACCCGGCAGGCCGCCGCCGACGGGGCCGCCGCAGTCCAGGTCGAGTACGAGCCCCTACCGGTGGTGGTAGATCCCTACAAAGCCACCGCCCCCGACGCGCCGGTGCTGCGGGAAGACATCAAAGATCAGATGAGCGGGGCCCACGGGCCTCGGCGGCATCCCAACCACATCTGGACCTGGGAGGTGGGCTCTAAGGACGAAACCGAAAAGGCCCTGGCCCAGTCCGAGGTGCGCATCAAGCAGCACATGGTCTACCCGCGCAGCCACCCGGCCCCCCTGGAGCCCTGCGGCTGCATCGGCGACATGAACAAGGCCACCGGGCGGCTTACGGTCTACATGACCACCCAGGCGCCCCACGCCATCCGCACCGTGTTATCGCTGGTAACTAAAATTCCCGAGAACAACATCCGGGTCATCTCGCCCGACATTGGCGGCGGCTTTGGCAACAAGGTGCCGGTCTACCCCGGCTACGTGTGCGCCATCGTGGGCAGCATCGTGCTGGGGGCGCCGGTCAAGTGGGTCGAGACCCGTACCGAGAACCTCACCACCACCGGCTTCGCCCGCGACTTCCACATGGACATCGAGATTGGGGCCACCAAAGACGGCAAGGTCACGGCCATGAAGGTTTATACCCTGGCCGACCACGGGGCCTTCGACGCCGCCGCCGACCCCAGCAAGTACCCGGCGGGTTTGTTCAGCATCTGCACCGGATCCTACGACTTCCAGAAGGCCTACGCCCAGGTGGAGGCGGTCTACACCAACAAGGCCCCCGGCGGGGTGGCCTACCGCTGCTCCTTCCGCGTGACCGAGGCCAGCTACCTGATTGAGCGCAGCATGGACGTGCTGGCCCACGAGCTCAAGATGGACCCCGCCGATCTGCGCCTCAAGAACTTCATCCAGCCCCACCAGTTCCCCTACCCCTCGGCCCTGGGCTGGACCTACGACTCCGGCGACTACGAGAAAACCCTGAAAGTGGCGCTCGAGCGAATCGGTTACCACGAGCTGCGCAAAGAGCAGGCCGAGAAGCGGGCCCGGGGCGAGCTGATGGGCATTGGCATCTCCACCTTTACCGAGATTGTGGGGGCCGGGCCCAGCAAGGACTTCGATATCCTGGGCATCAAGATGTTCGATGGGGCCGAGATTCGGGTGCACCCCACGGGCTCCGCCATCGTGCGGGCCGGCACACGCCACCAGGGCCAGGGCCACGAGACCACCTGGGCCCAGATCGTCTCGGAGGAGCTGGGCCTGGACGTGGACAAAATTATTGTGGAGGAAGGCGACACCGACACCGCCCCCTATGGCCTGGGCACCTACGCCAGCCGCAGCACCCCCACCGCGGGCGGGGCCATGGCCCTGGCCGCCCGCCGCATCCGCGAGAAGGCCAAAAAGATCGCCGCACACCTCCTGGAAGTGGGTGAAAACGACGTGGAGTGGGTGGACAAGAAGTTCCAGGTCAAGGGCGTGCCCAGCAAGAGCGTGACCATGAACGAGGTGGCTTTTGCCGCCTATACCAACCTGCCCCCGGGCCTGGAGCCTGGACTGGAAACCACCTACTACTACGACCCGCCCAACCTGACCTTCCCCCACGGCGCCTACGTCTGCGTGGTGGACATTGACAAAGGCACCGGCGAGGTCAAGGTGCGCCGCTTCGTAGCCATTGACGACTGCGGCACCATCATCAATCCCATGATTGTGGAAGGACAGGTGCACGGCGGCCTGACCGAAGGCTTCGCCATGGCCTTCATGCAGGAGATCGCCTTCGATGAACAGGGCAACCACCTGGCCTCCAACTTCACCGATTATCTGCTGCCCACCGCCCTCGAGACCCCCAAATGGGAGACCGGCCACACCGTTACCCCCAGCCCCCACCACCCCATTGGGGCCAAAGGGGTGGGCGAGTCGCCCACGGTGGGCAGCCCGGCCGCCTTTGTGAACGCCGTGGTGGACGCCCTGGCTCACCTGGGTGTGCGCCACATCGACATGCCCATCACCCGCGAAAAGGTCTGGAAGATTTTGCGGCAGGCCGGAGTGGACGCTTTCTAGCCAGAACTGATATCCCAAGCGCCTGCGACCTGTCGCGAACTGCATTGGGCTTCTGTTAATCGTCGTTCGTTGCAGCAAGAATGGGGTGGACAGTCTCCGTTCTGTAGTAAGCTGCCCACCCCATCGCTGCGCGCCCACCGGGCCTGGCATGTTGTGCGCCAATGTGTTGGAAGACTGGCTTTTGGGCCAATTCAGGCCATTTGTGAGGTGTGAGATATGAAACTCGAGTACAAAGGTCAAGAAAACGTTCAAGCCAACCCCGAAAAAGTTTGGAGCTTTATCCAGGATCCCCAAAAAGTAGCCTCCTGCCTGCCCGACCTCAAGAGCGTGGAGATCAAGGACGATAAGCACATGGTTGCCACCGTAGGGGTGGCGGTGGGGCCTGTGCGGGGTACATTCAAGTTCAACATTGAGCTTGACCCTCGTCCAGACGAAAACAAGGTGATGGTGCGTATCCGCGGCGGTGGACTGGGTAGTGCCGTGGATCTTACCGCCAGCGCCGACATCAAAGGCCAGGACAACCAGACCACCCTGCTCGACTGGCAGGGCCAGGCCACGGTGAGCGGCCCCGCCGCTACAGTGGGGGGGCGGGTGCTGGATGCCCAGGCCAAGCGGCTCATCGAGACGGTGTTTGCCAACATGGGCCAGAAAATGAGCGAAGTTTAGTGGGCCTAGGCGCTGGCGCACAAAACAAGCACAGCCACCGCGCCGCTTATCCAGGGAGGATGGCACGCCTGTTTTGTGATCAGCGGATGATTTCCCCGTCTCATCTGGCTTTACGCTGAAATGCAAATGGACATCTACAGCAGAATCGCTGAACTCAGGCAAACCGGCCAGTCGTTTGCGCTGGCTACGGTGGTCTCGCGGCAGGCCCCGGTCTCCTCGCATCTGGGCGACAAAGCCATCATCTTTGAAGATGGGTGCTTTGAAGGGTATGTGGGGGGTGCTTGTTCACGGGAAATTGTGCGCAAACAGGCCCTCGAGGCCCTGCGCCTGGGCAAGCCCCGGCTGGTCAGGATTACCCCGGAGGCGGCGGCTAAGGTGGTGCTCGAGCACGCCGACGAGGTGGTCATTCCCATGACCTGCGCCAGCGAGGGCGCGGTGGACGTCTACATCGAGCCCCTGATTGGCAAATCCTGCTTGCTGGTGGTGGGGGGTTCGCAAATCGCCCTCACCACCGCCCAGATAGCCGCCCGCATGAACTACACCGTCACGCTGGCCTGCGATAAGCCCGAGCTGGCCGGGGTGAGCCTCGAGTCCGAGATTCAGGTGCTGGACTGGCGCGAGCTGGGGAGCTGGCTCGACGCGCAAAACCCTGCCAAAACCCACATCGTAATCGCCTCGCAGGGCCACTACGACGAAGACGCCCTGGTGCTCATCGCCCAGCACATGCCCCGCCCGGCCTACCTGGGGCTGGTGGCGAGCCGAAAGCGCGGGGCTGCAGTGCTGGACAATCTGGAAATTCTGGGGGTGCCCAGAACCACCTTCCCCCAGCTCAAATACCCCGCCGGCCTCGACCTGGGGGGGCGCGGGCGCGACGAGGTGGCCGTCTCGATCCTGGCCGAGATCATCTCGCTCAAGCACCAAAAGAACGCCCAGAAAGTAGCCCTCGAGGCCCCTCCAAACCCCTTGCAGGCGCTCGAGCAGGTTCAGGCCATCGCAGCCGATACCCCGGTTGTTTCAGCACCCACCAGCGTCCCCAGCGGTATGGCTATAGACCCCACCAGCGGCGAGCTGGTCGAAATTGCCAAAGCCGTCAGCGCCGAGTACCAGGGCCAGACCTACTACTTTAGCTGCCCCAACTGCCGCGCCAAGTTCCTGAAGAACCCCGAAAAGTACCTGAAGGGTAGGGCATGAACCCGGCTGAGCAGAATCCGCTTCTACAAAGCGTCGAGGGCATCCAGGCCGTTCTGCGCGAGCGCAACTACATCGCCGACCTGCCCATGGCCACCGCCCTCAGGCTGGTGATGGCCCTGCGCAAGCCGCTGCTGGTCGAGGGCCCCGCCGGGGTGGGCAAAACCCAGGTCGCCAAAACCCTAGCTGAGGTGCTGGATACCCGGCTGATTCGGCTGCAGTGCTACGAAGGCCTCGACACCGCCCAGGCCCTGTACGAGTGGAACTACCCCAAGCAGATGCTGCACATCCGCCTGACCGAGAATTCGAGCGAGAGCGTGGCCCAGCGCGAGGCCGAGATTTTCAGTGAGGCCTACCTGCTGCGCCGCCCGCTGCTCGAGGCCATCTCGCAGGATCAGCCCCCGGTGCTACTGATTGACGAGATAGACCGCACCGACGAGGAGTTCGAGGCTTTTTTGCTCGAGCTTTTAGCCGAGTTTCAGGTCACCATCCCCGAGCTGGGCACCCTCAAGGCCCGGCACCGGCCCTATGTGATCCTGACCTCCAACCGCAGCCGCGAGCTGTCGGACGCCCTCCGGCGGCGCTGTTTGTACCTGTGGCAAAACTACCCCAGCTTTGAAAAAGAGGTCGAGATCATCCGGGCCAGGCTACCGGGCATCAACGAGCGGCTGGCACAAAAGATTGCAAGGGTGGTGGCCCACCTGCGCGAGCTGCCCCTGAACAAGGCCCCCGGCGTGGCCGAGAGCCTGGACTGGGCCGAGGCGCTGGTCTCACTGCACAAGGAGTCCCTCGATATGAGCATCCTCGAGCAGACCTGGGGCGTAATCATCAAGGACAAAGACGACCTGGCCCTGGTGGAAGCCCATAAAGCCCGCATCGCCGAGCTGGTCGTCTGAGCAGATCAAGCTGGCTGTTGGAGACGCTGCCCATGCCGCCCAACGCTTTTCCTTATGGCAACCTGCTCGAGAACCTGGTGGCCTTTGGCGAGCACCTGCGCCGCACCACCCAGCAGTTCAACGTCGGGCCACAGGAGATACAGGACAGTTTGCGCGCGCTCGAGGCCGTTAACCTGGGCAACCTGCAGGAGGTTCGACAGGCCCTCAAGCTGGTCATGTGCAGCAGCCTCGAGCAGGAGCGGGTGTTCGACGACCTTTTCTTTCAGTTTTTCCTCTCAGGTAGGCAGCGTCCGGCAGCCCCTAGCCATCCCCACAAAGCCACCCCCGGCGGCCCGGAGGAAGGCCGTGAGCAAATACCGGCCCGTCGGTCTTCTTCTCCCGAACATACGGAGGGCTCAGGTGACCTGAGCGGCAAGGGCCGGCCACACCCCCACCAAGATACCCAGGAGGCCGACTGGGCTGCCCCCCTGCTCAAAGCCATGTTCAGCCGCATCGAGGGGGCCGAGGCCCCGGAAGTGGAGATACCCCAACAAGACCTCGAGGCCATGCTGCAGGCAGCCACCCAGATGGTCAACCAGGTGCGCCTGGGGCGCAGCCGCCGCTGGACACTGGCCAGCAAAGGGCCGCGCTTTCACCTGCGGCGCACCCTGCGCAAAGCCCTGCACACCGGCGGCGACCCCCTCTACCCCGCCTGGCAGCACCACCCCAAGCGCCAGCCCCGCTTTATATTCGTGCTCGACGGGAGCCGCTCGATGCAGGACTACGCCGACCGGCTGTTGCAGTTTGCCTATGCCCTGCGGATGCGCTGCAACCGGGTGGAGGTTTTTGTTTTCTCCACCCAGATGGAGCGCATAACCCGGCAGCTCGAAAAAGCCAAAAGCCTTTCCGAGCGGCCCCGGCTCCACCGGCTGGGCAGGGCCTGGGGTGGGGGCACCAGCATTGGGGAAAACCTGTTGCGGCTCGAGCAGCAGTACGGCGGCCTGATTCGCGGCGACAGCATTGTGATTGTAGCCAGCGACGGGCTGGATACCGGATCAACGGAAATCCTGGAACTGGCCCTGCAAAAAATACGCCAGCGCAGCGCCGCCCTGATCTGGCTCAATCCCCTGCTCAACCAGAAGGGCTACGACCCTCGAGCCAACTGCATGAACACAGCCCTGCCCTACCTCGACCGGTTCTGCACCGCCGAAGACCCCGAGGCCTTCGCCCGGCTCACCCAGCGGCTCAGATTGCGAAAATAGCCTGTTGCGCGGCGCTATCCCAAAAGCTCGGCCCAGTTGGTTGGTGTGCGGGGCTGGGTGTAGTCGGTGTCCATCTGGGCGAGCTGCAGCCGGCCGGAGTACTCCTCGTTCACCGCCTGCCAGTAGGTGTATTCTTCGATGACCCAGACCCCACTCTCACGCGCACCGTTGCCGCTGCCCCGGATACCCCCAAACGGCAGGTGGGCTTCGGCCCCCACGGTGGAGTTGTTGATGCTGGTCATGCCGGCCTTAATCTCGGTTTTGAAGCGGTAGGCCCAGTCGCGGCGGTTGGTGTAGACCGCGCTCGAGAGTCCGTAGGGGTGGGCGTTGGCCGCCTGGATGGCCTCGTCCAGCCCATCCACCCGCACCAGGTTGATGGTCGGGCCGAAGATCTCCTGTTCAAACTGCCGCATCCCCGGCCGGGCCTCCCAGACCGTAGGCCAGCCGAACAGACCCGCCTCGGGGTCGCCCTTGAAGCGGGGGTAGGGGTTCGAGGCGGTTATGCGGGCTTTGCCAAAAAGCAGCGTAGCGCCGTCGGCCTGGCCCCAGCTATAGTGCTCGATCCAGCGCTCGTACAGGCGGGCGTTGATAAAAGGCCCATAGGTGACCTCGGGGTGCTCGAGCGGGTTCCCCACCACCGTAGACTCGGTTTTCTCCAGGAAGCGCTTTTTGAACTCGTCGTAGATGGGCGCCTCCACGATGATGTTGCCGGCGCTGGTGCAGCGCTGGCCGCCGGTGGCGAAAGCGCTCCACCAGGCCCCTTCCACGGCCAGCTCGAGGTCGCTGTCGCGCAGCACCACCAGGGGGTTTTTGCCGCCGAGCTCGAGGGTCGGGCGCAGCAGGTTGCGGCCCGCCACCTCGCCAATCCAGCGCCCCACCGCGGTGCTTCCGGTAAAGGCAAACTTGTTCAGAAGCCCCTCGTCCATCAGCTCCACCAGCCACTGGCCCGTGGAGTCCTTGCCCCCCCCAAACACCACGTTGATCACCCCAGGGGGCAGGCCCGCCTCTTCAAATAGCTTCACCAGCACATACGACAGCGCGGGCGAATCGTCGGAGGGCTTCCAGACCACGGTGTTACCGGTCAGAACGGCCGGAATCAGCTTCCAGGAGGGCACCGCGATGGGGAAGTTGCCCGCCGTAATCATCCCCACCACCCCGACGGGCCGGCGGAAGGTGAAGAGCTCCTTGTTCTTCATCTCGCTGGGCACGGTCTGGCCGTAGAGCCGGCGGCCTTCCGAGGCGAAAAAGATAGCGGTGTCAATGGCCTCCTGCACATCCCCACCGGCTTCTTTGAAGGTCTTGCCCACCTCGCGCACCATCAGCCGCACCAGGGTGGCTTTTTCGCGGGTCAGCACCTCGGCCAGGTTCATCAGCACCGCCCCGCGCACCGGCGCGGGGGTGCGCGACCAGTCCTGAAAGGCTTTCTGGGCCACTTGGGCCGCCTTGCGCAGGGTTTCTTTGGAGGCTTCGGGGAAGCGGGCTACCAGGTCGGCGCGGTCGGCGGGGTTGTGGCGCTCGAGCCAAGGGCCCTCGAACACCTCCTCTCCCCCAATCAGATGGCCTATTTCCAGGGCTTTACCGTATTTGCTTGGGTGTGTCTGCATACTTCACTTCTCCACAGAGCTGAGTTTTTCCCGCAGGGCTTCCGCTGTGGCCGGGGGTACCAGCTTGGAGACATCACCCCCGTAGCGGGCAATCTCCTTGACCATGGTGGAGGAGACAAACGACCAGCGGGTGGCCGCCATGATGAAAAAAGTCTCGGGGTGGTTGCCGTACTGGCGGTTCAGGTGGGCCATCTGCAGTTCGTTCTCGTAGTCGGAGACCGCCCGCAACCCTTTGACGATGACCCTCGAGCCAATCTGCTTCATGTACTCGGCCAGAAGGCCGTTGAAGGTGTCCACTTCCACGTTGGCAAGCCGGGCCGAGGCCACCGCTCGCCGGATAATCTCCACGCGCTCCAGGGGCGTGAAAAGCCATAACCCCCGCTTGGAGGGGTTCTCGAGCACCGCCACCGTGACCTTTGCAAAGTGCCTCGAGGCCCGCTGGATCACGTCAAAATGCCCGTTGTGCAAAGGGTCGAAACTGCCAGGGTAAACCACGTGCATAGCGCCTCGCTTTCGGCCCGTATCTTCACATAGCAAAGCGCCTCGGGTCAAACCCTCACTAAGGCTGTTCGACCATGTCGGCCTCGATGATGGTGAGGCAGTTGTAGCCATACACCCGCCGCTCCCCCATCGGCAGGTGCAGGCCGGTGGGGTGTTGCAGGATGTACACCCCCCCCGCTTCGACCACCTGCGCCTCGAGCAGCCGTTCAAAGTCCTGCAGCAGGTCGTGGGGATAGGGCGGGGCCATAAAAGCCACCGTAAAACGCAAGCCCTGCCGCCTGGCTTGTTGCAAGTAGTGCTCTACCGGCATCCCCTCGATCCGAACCTTCAGGCGGGCCTTGAAAGCATTCTCTCTCAGGAACTGGATGGCCTGCCGATCCTTTTCCACCAAGGTGGTTTCAAAGCCCTCCGAGGCGGCCTCGAGGCCCACCGCGCCACTACCCGCGTACAAATCCAGGAAGCGGCCCCGGCGGGGGTACCTAAAGCGCAAAAAATCGAAGAGCGCCTTGCGCAGCCGCACCGGGCTGGGCCGCGCCGAGTCCGGCACCTTCAGGGCCACCCCTTTGGCTGTTCCACCCAAAATTCGCAGCATGACAAGTTACTGACCCGGTACGCGGGTGGGGATTTGCACGATGTCCGGGCTACGGAACCAGATCTGGCACTGCACGCCCTGGCTCTGGGTGGGTCGAACCCGCACCTCAAAGCGGCTGCTGGCCCCATTGGCCAGACTTCGCACGGCAATTGGGGCCGAATTGGTGCCATACACCTTTCGGTTCGGAACCCCGCTGACTGTGGTAACCACCTTGTCCACCACCCGCAGGTTGACACGCACGTTGTTGAGCGTCTGACCCGACTGGTTGACCACGGTTCCCCGCGCAATCATTACCCCGGCGCTGGGCGTACAGCTCCACTCGGTTACGCGCAGCTTATACACCGTCCCCTGCGCATAGCCCAGGCCCAAAAACAAGAAGATTCCCAAAGCGATAAGGCTTAATCTCATAGCCGCAATGTTACCAAATATCCGCTTTCCAGCAGCTCAACGAGGATTGGGCACCAGGGTGGCGATCTGAATGACTCGAGGGTTGCGGAACCACAGCTCGCAGCGGCTCACCGTATCGAAGTTGGTACGAACCCGCAGCTCAAAGCGCGCCGTCTCCCCCGGAAGCAGGTTGCGATCCTGTAAAGGCACCGAGTTGGTGGCCATGCGCAGCCCTGGACCAATAATCCGGGCGCTCACCCGCAAGTCCTGCAAAGGCCGGGCGCTGATGTTGCGCACCATACCCTGAATTAGAGCACCTCGAGAGAAACTTTGGCAGCTCCAGGAAAGAACCCGCAAGCGGTACGGACTGGTCTGGGCAACAACCAAGCCGGCCACAATCAAGGCCCCTGCAAAAACTAGAAAACGTTTCATGGTTCTGCTGTAAAAAGACGCTACCAAAAGGGCACCGCCTATAGAAGACTTCACCTACAAGAGCCCAGTCTAAGCCCTTTACGAGTTTCGCCAAACGTTATTTGAGTCGGGTGAGAGCCAGGGCCTTGAGACCCGATCAGATGCCGTGCTAAAGAGATTGAGTTGGTCGAGGAGACTGGATTCGAACCAGCGACCCCCTGCTCCCGAAGCAGGTGCGCTACCAGGCTGCGCTACTCCTCGGCACCAGCGAGTATTGAGTATAGAACGGACTCGAGGCTTTGTCTAGGCCGCAGCAAGCTGAACTTGAAAAGCCACCGCATTTTGGATGAAGTCAGCCTTAATGCAAGGCCTACAAATTTAGAGTTACACAGGACGTATCCTAAAAGTTAGTTGCGTAAATACGCTTGCGACAGCAGGTTTTCTGCACCACACTAACCTATAGGAGTTTGGATGAAACAGTGGCTGGGTTTGTTCTTGATAGCATTTTTAGTGGCCTGTAACACCGATGGCGTAGGGGTCTCGCCGCCCAACGGCCCCAACCCAAGCCGCACTGAACTCTGGTCCGACCCCAAAACCTGGCCTAGCGGACAGCTACCCCGCGCCGGCGAGGTGGTGGTGATTCCCGCTGACCTGGCTGTGGTGCTCGACGTAAGCCCACCCCCCCTCAAGGGCCTGACCATCAACGGCGTTTTGCGCTTCGATAACCGAGACCTGGAACTCAGCGCAGACTGGATTATGGTGCACGGGAAGCTCGAGGTCGGCACCCCCAACCAGCCCTTCCGCAACCGCGCCATCATCGCCCTCACCGGCAACAACCCCGACGAAGACCAGATGGGCATGGGCACCAAGGTGCTGGGGGTGATGGGGGGCATCCTGGATCTGCACGGCGAGCCGCGCAAAGGCTGGACCAAACTGGCCCAGACCGCCCCCGTCGGCGCCACCCAGATCACCGTGCTGGATGCCAGCGGCTGGCGCGCGGGCGACCGGATTGTGCTGGCCTCCACCGATTACAACCCCCGGCAGGCCGAGGTGCGCACCATCCAAGCCGTCAATGGCAATACCATCACCCTGGACGCCCCCCTCAGATACCCCCATTTTGGGGAGATCACCTACGGGGTCGATCAGCGGGGCGAGGTGGGGCTGCTCTCCCGCAACATCCTGATCCGGGGGGACGATTCATCCATTAGCACAGGTTTTGGCGGCCACATCATGGCCATGATGGGCAGCACTATGCGGGTCTCCGGCGTGGAGCTATACCGAATGGGACAGCGCAACCTGCTAGCTCGCTACCCCATCCACTGGCACCTGATGGGTCGGGCACCAGGGCAGTACATCAAAAACTCCTCCATCCACGAGTCCTTTAACCGCTGCGTAACCATTCACGGCACCAGCGAGGTGGAGGTATCGGGCAACGTGGCTTACAATACCCTGGGCCACTGCTATTTCCTCGAGGACGGCGCCGAAACCAAAAACCTCATCGAGGGCAACCTGGGCATCCTGACCCGCGAACCCGACCCAGCCAAGGGCGAAGAGGGCGTGATTCCCACCGACAAAACCCCGGCCACCTTCTGGATCTCCCACCCCGACAACATCGTGCGGAACAACGTGGCCGCCGGTTCCGACCACACCGGCTTCTGGTACGCCCTGCCCGAGAACCCCACCGGCCCCTCGGCCACCACCACCATCTGGCCCCGTCGCACCCCGCTGGGTGAGTTCTCGGGAAATGTGGCTCACTCTAATTGGGATGGCCTGATGGTCGACCGCGGCCCCAACAAAGACACTTTAAAAGCAGAGCCCACCGTTTATAACCCCCGAACCAACCCCAGCAACTTAAGTAACAACAATACCGAGAACCCGCCCGTAGTAGCTGAGTTCAAAAACTTTACCGCCTATAAAAACCGAGGCAACGCTGCCTGGCTGCGCGGCATCAATCACAAGGTCACCGGGGCCAAGCTGGCCGACAATGCCATTGGCGTGACCTTCGCCTCACAGGAGAGCACCCTGGAAGACTCGCTGATAGTGGGTGACAGTAACAACAAGGGCTTCCCGGAAAACTGGGAATTTCGCGGTGTGGATGGACGTAGTCTACCTCGATCCTGGCCCGTTAGCGCCGGGGGCCCCATCGCGGACAACTTCCCCATTCGCGGTTTTGAGTTCTACGACGGCAAAGTTGGCTTCCGCAATGTACATTTCATCAACTTCCAACCCTTGCAAATCCAGAATGCCCAGGGCAGCCATACCGCCATCCGTGAAGCTGGGGCCCTGAGCTATCTACGCTTCACTGCTTTTGCCATTGACAGCCGTAACTTTGCTGAAGGTGCGCGTTTCACCAACGCCAAACCCGTATACCTGCCCCCACGCCCAGAGCCCACCCCCGAAGAAATCACCGAAGACAAGAATGCTGACGGCTACCGGGGCGCGGTTTTTGTGGATATCGATGGTTCGGTGGGGGGCCACCCCAGCCATGCCATTGTGCTCAATACCCCCTTTCTGCTCGATACCAACTGCCAAATTAGGGCTGACTGGAACGCTGGTGTGTGCAACTACAGCTATGGGCGGCTGTACATTTATAACGAAAGCGGCGGCAACATCGCTCCGGTCTCGCTGACCCGCAACGATGGTAGCAACCCGGTATTTCGGATGTGGGGCGCGCCACGGGATGGTGATAACAGTAACTTTGGGGCTACTGTCATCAAGGGCCGTAACTACACCTTGGGCGTGAATGGCGTCATCCCCAATAAGCTCAAGCTTCGCTTTGACGACAGTGTGTCAGGAGAATTTATCTACGTGGCTATCCCATACAGCGGGGAGCCCTTCATCTACCGCGACTACTGGATAGACAACCGCAATAAACTGGTTCGGGCAGTATCCCGGGCCGAATTTGACGGCAGCACCGGAGACCGCTACTGGAGCGAGGGTGGGATGCTTTTTGTAAAGCTAGTGGTACGAGACCAACCAGGACGTGACTGGGCTGTGCTGGATATCTGCCGCAGCGATTTATGTAGATAAGCTGTCTGAAGCTCGCAGGGCAATTTTGTCCTGGTTGGGATTCACGTGACTCTTGCAGGCGATAAGCATTGGAATTGCGCAGCCTGGCAGGAGCTTCCGGGGTTCGCAAAGCCCACAAAAAAGAACTTATAATGGCGTGCGGCAGCGCTAGGTAGCTGTTTGGTTAGCAAAAAGGCAAAGAGACCACGGAGGCAAGTGTGAACCTACACGAATATCAGGCCAAAGACATCCTCGCCAAATACGGCATCCCGGTTCCCCCGGGAAAAATCGCTTTTACCGCCGATGAGGCCAAGCAAATCGCCAGCGAGTATGGCGACCTAGTGGTCATTAAAGCCCAGGTACACACAGGCGGGAGAGGTAAAGCTGGGGGCGTAAAGCTAGCTCGAAACCCCGAAGAAGCCCGCGAAAAAGCTGCCCAGATTCTGGGGCTCAATATCAATGGCTTCATCACCAAAAAGGTACTGGTAGCCAAAGGGCTCAATATCGCCAAGGAGTACTACGCGGGCATGATTCTGGATCGGGTGAGCCAGCGGGTGGTGCTGATGCTCTCTAAGGAAGGGGGCGTGGACATCGAAGAGGTGGCTGCCACCCGCCCTTACGCCCTGATTAAGTACCCCATCGACCCTCATAAGGGTTTACGGCCTTTTGAGGCGCGGGAGCTGGTCAAGCGCGCCGGCATGGAGGGCAATCTCAACAAGCTGGCTGATGTGCTGGTCAAGCTCTACCAGGCTTATGTAGGCATTGATGCCTCTACTGCTGAGATCAACCCGCTGGTGATCACCGACACTGGCGAGGTGGTAGCTGCCGATGCCAAAATTGTGCTGGACGACAACGCGCTCTACCGCCACCCCGACCTGACCCCTCTGCGTGAGTTCGAGGCCGAGCACCCCCTCGAGGTCGAGGCATCCAACTACGGCTTTAGCTACGTCAAGCTCGACGGCAATATCGGCGTAATCGGTAACGGCGCAGGGCTGGTCATGTACACCCTCGACCTGGTTCAGCGCTGCGGCGGTAAGGCGGCCAATTTCTTGGATATTGGCGGCGGAGCCAAGGCCGATGTCGTGTACAACGCGCTCAAAGTGGTGCTGAAAGACCCCGATGTAAAGGGTATTTTTATCAATATCTTTGGGGGTATTACCCGCGCCGATGAAGTAGCCAAAGGGGTTATCCGTGCGCTTGACGAAGGTATCCTGACCAAGCCGGTGGCCATGCGCGTCGCCGGTACTGCCGAAGAAGAAGCCAAAGCCCTCTTGAAAGGTCGACCCGTGTATATGTATCCCACCTCGACTGAAGCCGCCAAAGCCATTATCTCGATGACGGGAGGTACGAAGTGAGCATTCTGGTCAACAAAAATACCCAGGTCATCGTGCAGGGCATTACTGGGCGCGAAGGAGCCTTCCACACCGAGGCCATGATGAAGGCCGGCACCAAGGTGGTCGCCGGTGTCACCCCTGGCAAAGGGGGCCAGACCATGCTGGGCGTACCCGTCTACGACACCGTTAAGGAAGCGGCCACCCACCACCATGTGGATGCTTCCATTATCTTTGTGCCAGCACCTGCCGCTGCCGATGCAGCCCTCGAGGCCGCCCACGCCGGTGTGCCGCTGGTGGTACTGATCACCGAAGGCATCCCTACCATGGATATGGTCAAAGCCGTGGCCGAAATCAAAGCTATGGGGAATGTGCGTCTGATTGGTGGTAACTGCCCGGGCCTTATCACGCCCGAAGAGTGCAAGCTGGGCATTATGCCCGCCAGCGTGTTCAAGAAGGGTCGGGTAGGCCTGATCTCTCGCTCAGGCACCGTTACCTATGAGACAGCCAAGGCCCTATCCGACGCAGGCTACGGTATCTCTACCTGCATTGGCATTGGGGGCGATCCCATCATCGGTACCACCTTCAAAGATCTGCTGCCTCTCTTCAACGAAGATCCCGAAACCCACGCTGTGGTGCTTTGCGGCGAAATTGGTGGCTCCGATGAGGAAGATGCTGCCGCCTACGTTAAGGAGCACATGAAGAAGCCAGTAGTGGGCTTTATCGGTGGGCGTAGCGCGCCTAAGGGCAAAAAAATGGGCCATGCTGGCGCCATCATCATGGGTAGTGTGGGTACGCCCGAGAGTAAGCTGGCGGCCTTTGCCGACGCCGATATTCCGGTGGCCGACACCATAGACGAAATCGTAGAGCTAGTACGCGCCAAGCTAGGCTAGCGAAAGCGAGAAAAGACCAGAGGCGCGCCCCACCAAGGTGGGGCGCGCCTGTCTGTGCAATACCAGGTTGGTGAACTATCCGAATCCGGTTTGAGGCCTATCGGGTTGGCTCCCAGCGCTGCTCTAGTTCCGCAATGGCTTGCCAGTCTTGAGGGTGTGGGCGATGCGCTCCTGGGTTTTCTTGGTACCGAGGAGTTTGAGGAAGCCCTCGCGTTCCAGATCCAGGATGTCCTGCTCGGTCACCTCGCGGGCCGGCCCATCACCACCGCACAGGACATAGGCCACGGCCTTGCCTACCACCACGTCGTGCTCGCTGGCCTGTTTGGCTTCGTGGAACTGCCACAGGGCGTAGTGCAGGTTGCCCAGCGCCTCCTTGCCCAGGGCCCGCACCTTCATGGGGGGTTGCGGCACGAAGTCGGGGGCCATGAAGAGCACCCGGCGCTTGGCATCGGCGATCAGGCGGTCGCGGTTCATGCTGATGCCGTCGCTCGGGCGCAAAAAGCCCATGTTGCGGGCCTCGAGGGCGCTGGTGCTGGTCTGGGCCAGCATGATCATCTGGAAGGCCCGCTTGACCCCTTCGAACAGGTCAATCTCGGGCCCATAGGCCGCAAGCTCCTGGGTGAAGCGGAAGAGCATCTCCTTGGTGCCGCCCCCGCCGGGCAGCAGGCCCACCCCGGTCTCGACCAGGCCCATGTAAAGCTCGGCGTGGGCCTGAATGGCGCTGCTGTGCAGGCTGAACTCGGCTCCGCCGCCCAGGGTCAGGCCAAAGGGTGCGGCCACCACCGGGAAGGGCGAACGGCGCAGGCGCATGGAGGTCTGCTGGAAACGGCGGGTGGCCAGCTCGAGGTCGTCCCAGGCCCCTTCCTGCGCGGCCATCAGCACCAGCGCCAGGTTGGCCCCGGCGCTAAAGGTGCGGGGGTCTTCATGCCCAATCACCAGGCCCGCATAGCCGTTGGCATCAACCCAGTCCAGCGCTTTGTGCAGCCCCGAGATGGAGCCATCCCCCCAGGTGCCCATCTTGGCCCGGTTCTCGAAGAGGGCCACCCCATCGCCCAGGTCGAGCAGGGCGTACTCCTTGCCTTCCAGCAGGGTCTTGCCGGCCTGCTTGACCGTTTGCAGCCGGATTACGCCTTCTTCCGCCGGGATGGGGTGGTACTGCCCATCGAAGCCCAGGTAGTGCCCGTCTTTGTAGAAGCTGCCCTGGGCTTTTTTGAGGAGTTCGGGCTCGGGCAGGCCCAGCTCGGCAAAGCCTTTACGCAGGTAGTCCAGGCCCACCGCGTCCATGTTCTTGAAGGGGCCCTGCTCCCAGGCGAAGCCCCACTCCAGCGCCCGGTCTACCGAGACGATGTCGTAGGCGATTTCCTGGGCCTTCTCGAGGGCATAGTGGGCGTTGTACAAAAACAGCTTGCGGGCAAAAGCCCCATACTTGCCGGGCAGGTCGCCCACCCGCTTCAAGCGCTCGTTCAGGGGCAGGTCTTTGATGGCGGCGATTTCATCCAGGCGCAGTTTCTGCTGGGGCTTGTACTCGCCGCTGGTGTAGTCGTAGGTGTAGATGTCCTTGCCCACCTTTTTGTAGAAGCCGGCCCCGGTTTTCTCGCCCAGGTGGCCCTGCTGGATGAGGTTCTCTACCCAGTCGGGCATGCGGAAGTCCTCGCCGGTGGTGTGCGAAAGCTCGGTGGAGACCAGCTTGAGCACGTCCAGGCCGGAGATGTCGCCGGTGCGGAAGGTGGCGCTCTTGGGGCGGCCCACCAGCGGGCCGGTGAGGGCGTCCACCTCGTCGATGGTGAGGCCCTCCGACATCATCAGGCGCATGGCCTGGGCCATCCCGAACACGCCCAGCCGGTTGGCAATAAAGCCGGGGGCGTCCTTGCAGATGACCGTGCCCTTGCCCAGAATGCGCTCACCGAAGCGGCGCATGGCCTCCAGCACCGCCGGGTCGGTCTCGGGGGTGGGGATCAGCTCCAGAAGGTGCAGGTAGCGCACCGGGGCGAAGAAGTGCGTGCCCAGGAAGCGCTTGCGGAAGGCCTCACCCCGCCCCTCCAGCAGGGTTTTCATGGGGATACCGGAGGTATTGGAACTCACGATGGCCTGGGTGCCCAGGGCCTCGAGGCGGGCGAAGAGGGCCTGCTTGGGCTCCACCTTCTCCACGATGACCTCGACGATCCAGTCGCAGTCTTTGAGCCTCTCCAGTTCCTCGGTGGTGCCCAGCTCGATCAGGCTGGCCCGGCCTTTGTCCATGAAGGAAGCGGGCTTGCTCTCTAGCTGGCGCTTTAGGCCCTTACGCACCACCTCGAGCCGATCCTCCTGGCCGGGCAGGTCGAGCATCACCACCGGCACCCCCGCCGAAGCGCACAGTGCCGCGATGGCGCCCCCCATGGTTCCCGAACCCACTACACCTACCTTCTTGATTCGCATGCTGCCTCCATTTGTTGAGGTATTTTTATACCGAGTCAAAGTTTATAACAAGACCCTCAACCCGTCTAGCGCTCAAAAGTGCTTAGCCCAACTCAGAACCCCTAGGCATAAAGCGGCCATTAACATAAACTTTGGACATGTCCGGCAAATTGCGCGATCGAATCAAAGACACCCTGGATAAAATCCTGGCCGGCTGCAACCTAACCAAACAGTACAAGGTTGAAGTGGAGTACCCCTCCCCCCTAGGCAGCGTCATCCGCGAGTCTGGGCGGAGGGTGGATATTGCCGTTTTGCGCAAAGAAGGCGGGGCATTCAAACCGTACCTCTACATTGAGTGCAAGGAACAAAATACCGGCGGTTCGGCCCAAGACAAGCTGTTTAGAGCTTTGGAAGAAGCCAGGCGGGATCGCATTCTGGGTGTGCATTCCATCGTGGTCTTCTCTGGAACTAAGTTCAGTCCCTCCTACGAACGCTGGGCCATGGTGGAGGGGTTTATCCGGGAAGAGTACGCAGAGCGATGGCTACAAAGGTTCTTTTGCCAGAGTTAGGGGGTACTATGGTCGAGCCACTCTTCAAAGCCAGCCTTCCCCCGCTTCTAAAGTGGGCCGGGGGTAAGCGCTGGTTGGTCAAACACCTGGAGCCCCTCTGGCGTCCCTATCGCGAGCGAACCTGGGTGGAACCCTTCGTAGGAGGGATGGGCGTCACCCTGGGTCTAATGCCGGAAAAAGCCCTGCTCAACGACATCAACCCCCACCTGATCAACTTTTACCGTTGGGTGCAGCGCGGGCTTAAAAGCGAAATTCCCTTCATCTACGATAGGCAGATCTACCTCAAGCACCGTGAGCGCTTCAACCAGCTTATCCGAGAAGGCCAGGCCGAAACCCCAGAGGCCGCAGCGCTGTTTTATTACCTGAACCGCAGCGGCTACAACGGCCTTTGCCGCTTCAATGCCTCGGGTGAATTCAACGTACCCTTCGGCAAGTACAAAACGGTGGGCTACATCAAGGATTTTTCCCCCTATAAAGAACTCTTTCGCGGCTGGCGATTTACCTCGGTGGACTTTGCGAAGCTCTCTTTCGAACCAGATGCCTTTGTCTATGCCGACCCTCCCTATGATGTAGAGTTCACCCAGTACAGCCCTGGGGGCTTTTCCTGGGCGGATCAAGTGCGATTGGTGGAATTCCTCGAGGCCCACCGGGGCCCCGTGGTCATCTCCAACCAGTTCACTCCGCGAATTCACAACCTCTACACCCGTTTCGGCTATAGCATCTGCATCCTATCGGCCCCCCGCCGAATTAGCTGCGATGGAAACCGGCAGGAAGCCCTCGAGGTTCTGGCCTTCAAAAACCTGTCCTGAGCCAGTCGGCCACCCGCTTCGACCAGTCCTCGAGGCCCTCATACACCGCCCAGATTTCC
>FWPV01001140.1_pt1 | contig 32520 bp, 22 predicted proteins | sample 2228371 | NCBI WGS metagenome assembly FWPV01 (sample SAMEA103939776, study PRJEB20133) | metagenome
GTACACAACTGTCGAATGGGATATCCCACGCTACATTTTCTTCTGCCAGGCAGCCATGGGCGCCGCCTGGGAACTGGGCAACCGCCTGGACTGGTTCCCGGATTTGTTTCATGTCCACGACTGGCATACCGGCCTGCTACCCTTCCTCATCTATGACGGTCGTTACCATGACCGCTGGGCCAGAACCGCCAGCCTGATGACCATCCATAACCTGGGCTACCAGGGCTGGAACGCCGGTGGTTATCTGTGGGATGCGGGCGTCCCGCCCCGCACCCACCCCGACCTGGTCTACCAGGATAAGACCGATAACCTGTTCGCCATCGGTCTGGCCTACGCTGACGAACTGACCACGGTCAGCCCGCGCTACGCCGAGGAGATTCAGTACGCTTCCTTCGGCGAAGGGCTGGAGAACCTGATCCGCGCCCGCAACCGTGACCTGTACGGTATCCTCAACGGCATCGACACTGAGCAGTTCAACCCGGCAACCGACCCCCACCTGGTTCAGAACTACTCTGTCGAGACGCTTGACCGGCGCATCGAGAACAAACGCGCCCTGCAACGGGAATGCGGCCTGGAAGTGCGCGACGAAGTCATGCTGATCGGCCTGGTCTCCCGTCTGGTGGAAATGAAGGGCATTGATCTGGCCGTTCCGGCTATGCGCCATCTGCTGACCACCGAGGACGTGCAGTTTGTAGCCCTGGGCACGGGCAAAGAGTCCATTGAGAACGATATCCGGCTGCTGGGACACCACTTCCATTGGAAGGCGCGCACCACCATCGGCTTTGATGCTGCGCTGGCCCAGCGTATCTATGCCGGCTGCGATCTGTTCCTGATGCCCAGCCGCTACGAACCCTGCGGTCTCGGTCAGATGATCGCCATGCGCTATGGCGCCCTGCCGCTGGTGCGCGAAACCGGCGGGCTGGCCGATACGGTGGAGAACTACGATGACGGCGATGCCGAGCAGGGCACCGGCTTCCGCTTCCTGTGGGAAACCCCGGACGCGCTGCTGGGCACACTGCGCTGGGCACTGTATACCTTCCGCCACCGTCCGGCGGCCTGGCGGCGGATGCAGGAGCGGGCCATGCGCCGCGACTTTGGCTGGCAGAAGAGCGCCGAGCTGTATATCCAGCGCTACGAACGGGCGCTGCGTAAGAAACGTACCTGATCGCTTGTTGGGAGCCGCGGAAGGAGAAAAGCCGTGAAAGTCAAAGCCGTGATCCTCGCCGGCGGAGAAGGTACCCGCCTGAAGGTTCTGACGATCAAACGGGCCAAGCCAGCTGTCCCCTTTGCCGGGAAGTATCGCATGATCGACTTTCCCCTCAGCAACTGCGTCAATTCCGGCATTTTCGATGTGCTCGTGCTGACCCAGTATCGCCCCCACAGCCTCAACGACCACATCGCCCGTGGCCGCCCCTGGGACCTGGATCGGTCGTTTTCCGGCGGGGTCCAGCTCCTTCAACCGTACAAGGGGCATTACGACACCGACTGGTACAGCGGCACGGCGGATGCTGTCACCCAGAATCTCAATTTCGTGCGGCGCGGCCTGCCCGACCAGATCCTGATCCTCTCCGGCGATCATGTTTACCAGATGAACTACAACACCCTGATCCAGTATCACAACCAGCGTAAGGCGGATGTCACCGTCTGCACGATCACCGTGCCAATGGACGAAGCCAGCCGCTACGGGATCGTCGATGTGGACGATGAGTACCGCGTCCGGGCCTTTGTGGAAAAGCCGCCGCAACCGCCGGGCAACCTGGCCAACATGGGTGTCTATCTGTTCAACCGCGAGGTCCTGGAAACCTACCTCAACGAAGATCGCGTCCTGCCCGGCTCAAAGCACGACTTCGGACGGGATATCCTGCCGCGCATGGTCTCCACCAACCTGCGGGTGTATGCCTATCCCTTCTCCGGGTACTGGATCGACGTCGGGACGGTGGATGCCTACTGGTCGGCGCATATGGATCTCCTGGAAATGCCACCCTCCCTCGATCTGAATGACCGCACCTGGGTGATCCACACCCGCAGCGAAGAACGCCCGCCAGTCCACATTCAGGCTGGCGCTACCGTGATTGACAGCCTGATCACGGATGGCTCCTTCGTCGGCAATGGGGCTGTCGTAGAGCGTAGCATTCTCTCGCCCGGCGTCTATGTCGGGCCGGGTGCGGTGATCCGCGAATCAATCGTCATGACCGACAGCTACATCGACGCCGGGGCTGTTGTGGAACGCTGCATCCTGGACAAGTATGTGCTGGTAGGCAAGAACGCCCGCGTTGGCGAAAAACGTGATGTCGGCGATCTCGGCCTGACCCTGATTGGCAAGAATAGCCGTGTGCCGGAAGGATTCCTGGTCAGTCACAACTGTGTTCTGGGCACTGACCTCTCCGAGGAAGAACTCCTGCGCCATTACCCGGACAGACAGATTCCGCCGGGAACAGAGCTTATAGAAGACTGAGGCAAGCAGCAAACCGCTACCTGCCAGTTAAGGCGGAGCAACACCCCGCCCGAAAATCACCACCTCTCAGCAGCGGCAGTCATCAGGCTGCCGCTCTGGCGTCTCCAGGTAATCGCCCCTCGATTCTCCCGCAGTCACCACCTGCCTGTTCATTTTGCCTGAGCAGCGATCGAAGGGCATTCGTCCAAGTTGTCCAATGCTGGCGCTTGACCCTGACCGGCGGGCAGGCTATCCTTGGCAAGCACGATTTTTTCGCTAAATGGAGCGATACATGATTCGACCTGTCGCGACCGTGGAAGTCACTCCCAGGCTCCCGGAGAGATTGCAGGGCCTGCTGGAACTGGCCTACAACCTGCGCTGGAGCTGGGACCACGACACGATCAATCTGTTCCGTCGGCTTGACCGCGAACTCTGGGAGCAGTCAGAGCACAACCCGGTGCTTATGCTGGGGACCATTCAGCAGAGCAAGCTGGAGGCCGCCGCGGAAGACGACGCCTTTCTGGCCCATCTCGATCGTGTCTGGGATAGCTTCCAGCACTACATGACCACCAAGAATACCTGGTATCGCAAACGTTTCGGCGACTTTGACAAGCCGTACATTGCCTACTTCTCCGCCGAATTCGGCCTGACGGAATGCATTCGCAACTATTCGGGTGGCCTGGGTGTCCTGAGCGGCGATCACCTGAAGAGTTCCAGCGACCTAGATGTCCCCCTGGTTGGTGTGGGTTTGCTATACCAGGAAGGGTACTTTCAGCAGTATCTGAGTGCGGATGGCTTCCAGCAGGAAGCCTATCCGATCAACGACTTCAGTAACCTGCCGGTGCGCCGGGTGATGGGGCAGGATGGCCAGCCGCTCAAAGTCAGCGTGCCAATGCCAGGCCGCCAGATGTACGCCCAGGTCTGGAAGGTACAGGTAGGGCGTATCCAGCTCTTCCTGCTGGATTCCAACCTGGCGGAAAATATCGAGGAAGACCGCGATCTGACTGATCGCCTGTACGGTGGCGATCGCCGCACCCGTATCCGCCAGGAAATCCTGATGGGCATCGGGGGCTTGCGTGCCCTGGATGCCCTGGGTCTGCGCCCGCTGGTCTGCCATATGAACGAGGGGCACTCCGCCTTTCTCTCCCTGGAGCGCATCCTGCAGATGATCAAGGAGCGCGGCCTCTCCTTTGAAGAAGCCCTGTACATCACAAACGCAGGCAACATCTTCACCACCCACACGCCCGTCTCAGCGGGTCTGGAACGCTTCGGCTTTGACCTCATTGACGAGCATTTCACCCCGCTCTTCCGCGAACTGGGCATCAGCCGCGATCAGTTCATCGATCTGGGGCGGGAGAATATGGGCGGTTACGAACTGTTCTCCATGCCGGTGCTGGCCCTCAGGACTTCAGCGGCAGCCAATGCGGTTTCCCAGCTTCATGGCCGGGTCAGCCGCCGGATGTGGCAGTGGTTGTTCCCCCGCCTGCCTGAAGCGGAAGTTCCGGTTGGCACGATCACCAATGGCATCCATGTGAAAACCTGGGTCAGCCAGGAGATGGCCGTGTTGCTGGATCGCTACCTCGGCCCGGCCTGGAGGGACAACCCCGATGATCCGGAGGTCTGGAAGAATATCGATCTGATCCCGGATGCAGAACTGTGGCGCAGCCACGAACGCCGCCGCGAACGCCTGGTGGCCTTTGCCCGCAAGCGCCTGCGCCAGCAATTGATCCGGCGTGGAGTCTCCCAGGCGGAGATCATGGCCGCCGGACAGGCCCTTAACCCGGACGCGCTGACCATCGGCTTCGCCCGGCGCTTTGCCACGTACAAGCGAGCAACCCTGCTCTTCCGCGATATCGACCGCCTGGTTCACATCCTGAACGACCCTGATCGTCCGGTGCAGCTGATCTTCGCCGGCAAGGCGCATCCCCACGATATCGCGGGCAAAGAGCTGATCAAGACCATCATCACCATGGCCCGTCGGCCCGAACTGCGCAACAAGATCGTCTTCCTGGAAAACTACGACATCACCATCGCCCGCTACCTCATCCAGGGCGTTGACCTGTGGCTGAATACCCCGCGCCGCCCCAAGGAAGCCAGCGGTACCAGCGGTATGAAGGTCATCTACAACGGCGGCCTTAACGCCAGCATCCTGGACGGCTGGTGGGCGGAGGGCTATGACCTTGCGCTGGGCTGGGCTATCGGCAGCGGTGAGGAATACGCCGAATCGGAATGGGAGATGCAGGATCAGATCGAGAGTCAGGCACTCTACAACCTGCTGGAGCAGGATGTGATCCCCACCTTTTACACGCGTGGTCAGGATGGGCTGCCAACCGCCTGGATCGCCAAGATGAAGGCTTCCATGCGCCAGCTCAGCCCGATCTTCAACACCCACCGCATGCTGCGCGAGTACACGGAAAAGTATTACGTCCCGGCCCGCGATCGCTATCTGCGCCTGACCGAAGGCGACCTGACTAACGGACGGGAATATCTCCACTGGTGGCAGCGTATCAAAGATAACTGGAGTCGCGTTACCATCAAGCGCGTGGAAATCCCCACCGAGGAACTACGAGTCAGCGATGAAATGACTGTCCGCGCCTGGGTCGATCTGGCCAACCTGACCCCGGGCGATGTGACCGTTCAGCTATACACCGGTCGGCTGGACACCGAGGGCTTCATCCAGAATGGCCAATCCGTGGAGATGCAGGTTGCCGACCGCCGCGCCGATGGTACGTACGAATACACTGTGACGACCCGCTACACCGAAAGCGGCTCCCGCGGCATCTCCGTGCGGGTGATGCCTCACCACGAATATCTCGATGGCATCTACCAGACCGGGATGGTTCACTGGGCAGCAGAATAGCCTGCCACTCCAGCGGATGAACGACCAGGCCCCTGCTCGTGTGGCAGGGGCCTGGTGTCATTTGCAACCGGCGCATCACCGCTCGCGGACAAGCTGTGGGATGTCGCGCCAGCGTGGCATATGCCCCGCCAGCAGAATCTGCACGCGGAAGAGCCGCGCCGCCAGCCAGATCGCCCCGCCCGCTGCCAGCAACAGTAGCGCCAGACTCAGCACAAGCTGCCAGAGCGGCACGGCTGTCACCATCATCCGCATCACCATACCCACCGGCGCGGTGATCGGGAACAGGCTCAGCACCAGCGGAAGCGTGGCATTGGGCGTTGATACAAAGATGGCCAGAAAGTAGTAGGGCAGCATCGCCGGCAGCGTGAACACCACTGCCATCTGCGGCCCTTCCCGCATGGAAGGTGCAAGCGCCCCAACAGCGGCATAGCCCCCGGCAAACAGCAGGTACCCGCCAACAAAGTACAGCACCACCCACACCAGTGTCTCCGGCGCGACAGCCAGATCGGCCAGCGAGGGAACCACCGCCCCCAGCCTGGTCATGCCGTACACCGCAGCAATCGCCCAGATGACGATCTGGATCAGCCCCAGCAAACCGGAAGCCAGGACTTTGCCCGTCAGCAATGGCAGAGGCCGCACCGAAGACAGGATGATCTCCATCATGCGGCTCTCTTTTTCCTGGATCACGCTGTTCAACAGGTACCCGCCGGCAAAAAACACGGAAATCGCCAGCAGCAGGGCAAAGACATAAACAAGCAGGAAGGACGAGTCTTCGCTGCGGGCCACCGCTGCTTCCCCGCTGGCCGCCACCTGATGCTCGACGATGGTCACATCCGAACGCAGGCGGAGCGCCAGATCACGATCCACCCCTTGCAGCAGGCGATCCATCAGGAAGGCATAAAAGAAGTTATCCCCCTGCATACTGTTGAGGCTGACCGAGTTGATGTAGCGGGTGACCTTGCCCGTTTCCAGGTAGTCAGGGGCGATCACGAATACGGAGTCGATCTCTCCAGCCTGCATCGCCGCCAGCGCTGATTCCTCATCGGGATAGCGGATCAGCGTCGCGCCGAACAGGCCGGGGCTGGGGAACAGCCCGCTGTAATCCACGTACCCCAGCTTTCCGGTGAACGTTTCCGCGACTTCGTTTTCCGTGGCCTCCTCCCGCTGCCGGCTGGCCTGATAATCCAGGAAGGCCTGCACCCCCAGCAAACCGACCACCACCAGCACAGGCAGGACAAATGTGGTGAACAGGTAAGCCCGTCGCCTGAACTGCTGTATAAACTCAAAACGGAATACTTCCCAGAAGTTACGCATTCCGGCTGACCTCCTGCGCTGTCGTGAGCATTGACCGCCGCCCCATCCGGATGGCATTGGCCAACTCGCGCAAAGACAGGCGCTTACCATACATCAGCAGCCCGATCCGGAAGACCTGCGCGGCGGCCCACACAGTCAGCACGCATGTTGCCGCCAGCAGAATGACGCTCATGATCACCTGCCAGCCCGGCACCGGCGCCATCGGAATACGCATCAGCATGGCGATCGGCGCGGTCAACGGAAACAGCGACAGGGCGACCGGTACCACATCGTTCGGGTTCTGCATGAACAGCATGATCAGGAAAAACGGCACCACAGCCACCAGCGAGATCACGCTGGCAAACTGACGGCCCTCCTGCTCCGCGGTGACCGCCGCACCCACACCGGCCATGATCGAGGCCACCAGGAAGTAGCCCAGCACCAGATACACCAGACTGATAGCCACGTAGCCCGGCTCCAGGTAAAGCGACTGCAAAAAGGTGCTTTGCGGCTGGCTCTGGATCAGCAGCACACCGCCGATTCCCCACAGGACAACCTGCGTCAGGCCCAGCACGCCAAGACCGAGCACTTTGCCCCACAGCATTTCCAGCGGCGTGCAGCTGGTGATCAGCACTTCCATCATCCGGCTCTCTTTTTCCTCCACCACGCCTGACATCAGGAACTGCGATGTGGTGTTTACCGCCATGAGGAAGATGAGACAGAAGATGAACGGTGTCATGAAGCGGCCCATGAAGGCATCCGTGCCCGTCAGCGTTGTGCTGGTTTCCAGTTCAACCACGGTCAGGTTAAGCGGATTGCGCAGACGTTCCACCGGCAGGTCTGGCGGCGCCAGGTGAATCAGGTTGGCCCGCACGAACGCCGCAAACTGCTTCTCAATGCCATCCGGGACCCCTTCAGTAGCGTAGACCTCGGCCTGACCGGTCCTCAGAAAGTTCTCCGGCAACACGAAATATGCCCCGATGCTGCCTTCCAGGAGCGCCGCGTTCGCCGACTCTACATCCGGGAACGCCCGGTATTCCTCCGGCTTCTCTACTGCTGCCTCCAGCAGACCCGCCTGGTCGACATAACCGATCTCGCCGAGCTGGCCAGTGCCGCCGAACGTGGAGTCCGAGATGGAAAAGACCACGAACATCATGACAAACGTGAACAACGGGACGCCGAACGCCGTGAACAGGAACGAGCGCCGGCGGAAGTTGTACCAGTATTCGCGCCGGGCGATCAGCCATATCTTACGCATGGTTGTTCCTGCCTCCCACGACCTCGATGAAGATCTCGGTCAGGCTTGGCACAGCCAGACTGAAGCTGTGCACATGATGATCCGGGCTGACAGCCAGGCGATGCATGATCTCATCGGCGGTTACATCCGGCGCCAGATGCAGGGTGAATTCCCGGCCACTCTCGTTGGCATCGACCTTCTCCACACCGGGGATGGTCGACCAGTCACCCTGGCCGCGGACGACCACGGCATTATGGGCAAAGCGGCTGCGCACCTCGTCTACCGGCCCATACAACACGCAGCGCCCGTGATCGATCATCAGCAGACGATCGCCCATTTCTTCCACCTGATGCATCTGGTGGGTGGACATCAGAATGGTAGCCCCGCCACTCCGCAGCTCAAACAGCATATCCTTGAGCGCCTGCGTGTTGACCGGGTCCAGCCCGCTGAATGGTTCATCCACGATGATCAGTTCCGGGTGGTGCAGAATCGTGGCGATGAACTGCACCTTTTGCTGCATGCCTTTGCTCAGTTCGCTGACTTTCTTATTACGGTACTCCCCCAGTTCCAGATGTTCCAGCAGGCGGATCGCCTCCTGGCGGGCATCCGCAGCGCTCATGCCTTTCAGCGCGCCAAGATAACCCAGCAATTCCAGCAACGGCACGTTCTTGTACAGACCACGTTCCTCCGGCATATAGCCAATCCGGCTCTTGGTAGCCTCGGTCAGCGGCCCGCCCAGCACGGTGATCGTGCCCGAATCTGGCTTGAGGATGTCCAGAATCATGCGCATTGTCGTCGTCTTGCCCGCGCCGTTTGGCCCCAGAAAGGCGAAGATCTCGCCCCGTCTGACCTCAAATGACAGATCGTCCACCGCGCGGTGGCTGTTGTAGGCCTTGGTCACATGGTTGACGGCAATGACCACATCATTCATCATATCCTTCCCCCCTCTTGGTAAACCCTCTTTCCACGCTGCTTCAGGGCAGCCAGCAACAGGCCGCCATCCTATCTTAGCACGGCCTCCCGGAGCGCCTACCCCCAATTGTGGTGGGATCGGCGACTATACTATCTATACGCAAGAGCCTCGTGAATCATTCGCCGCCGGACAGGGATTCAGCGCCGGTCAGGTTCATCGCGGCCAGCGCTTCATGCATCGCCTGCTCAAAGGCGCCCAGCACCGGAGATATATCCGCCGGTGCGGGATCGGCAGGATAGGCCAGCCGCCAGATCTCGTCAACCGCGACGGCATTCACCTGCCGGCGCAACCAGTTCTGAAAGTGCACGGCCTTGATCTCATCGTACTGGTCAGGCGTCAGAACCTGCACGCGGCTATCCAGCACCTGGATCACGTGAAAGCCATACTCGGTCTGCACCGGCCCGATCAGATCCCCCACCGCAGCGGCAAAGACGGCCTCGGCAAACGGCTCAGGCATCTGGTCGGCGGTCAGGAAACCCAGGTTACCGCCATTGCCCCGCGCGCCGGGATCGGCAGAAACTTCAGCAGCCAGTGCCGTGAAATCCTCACCATTCGCCAGTCGCTCCAGGACGCGACGGGTTTCTTCCTCCGTGTCGACCAGAATATGGCGGGCATGAACGCGCCCCACCTGCCGGTCGGTCACCTGCAGGATGTTGAAGCCGTCAGCGGATTGCAGCGGGCCGACCACCTGTCCCACTTCCGCCTCAGCAAGCGCCTCGCGCCAGGCAGGCAGCAGATCTGCCGGGCCATAGAACCCCACATCCCCGCCCCCGGCGGGATACAGCGACACTTCCTCCACCAGCGCGGTGAAGTCCTCTCCGGCGGAAAGCCGATCCAGCACGGCCTGTGCTTCATCCGTGCTGCTGACGACGATCCGCCTCAACCGATAGGTGTATTCCTGTTCCAGAACCTGGATCACGTGGAAACCGTACTCCGTCCGGACCGGGCCAACCACCTCGCCAACGGCCGCCGCAAAAGCGGCGCGCTCAAACTCCGCTGCTGTCTCGCCACGTCCGAAGAAGCCCAGATCGCCGCCATCCCCGCGCGCGTTTTCGTCCAGGGATCGCTCGCGGGCCAGCGCTTCGAAATCCGCTCCGTTCCGCAGTTCTTCCAGAAGGTCCAGCGCTTCCGCCTCTGTCCCGACGAGAATGTGGCGTACCTTAACAGCGCGGGGATCCACCGGCGCTTCGGCGCCCAGGACTTCAACCAGCGTCTGCTGCTCGCTGCGCACTGTTAACTTGAAATCCAGCTCGGCCTTGCTGATGGCAGTATACGGCGCGATACGAGCCATATAGGAGTCACGCGCGGCTTCAAAGCCAGCGGGTAGACCGCTGGCGCCACTTGGCGCCAGCCCCACCAGGGTCAGCCACAGGTTGTTATACAGAGCGGTATTGGCCGGCAGACCGCGATCCTGATACTCGCGGTGCATGATCCGCTCACGGATCATCATCGTCAGGACGGTCCCGGCGAACTCCTCCGCCCTGGAAAGGGTGTAGAGCACGCCGATGACCGTCGGCGACATCGCCCCACCCGGATCGGCCACCGAGGCCGGTGTCAGATTGGCGGTCGCGATGTTTCTGCTCAGACTGTCCAGCGCCAGCCAGCGTTCGTAGCGCACCCGATTACGGAACTCACCGATGGTGATCTCATGGCCGCCCACGCTGGCGATCACTGCGTCCGGATCGATTGCTGGATCGTCCGTCGGGCGGATATAGGGCGTCAGGGATGGGCCGGGCGTCGGCGTCGGCGGCACACGGGCGGCAACAGTTGCCGTCTGGGCTTCATAATAGGCGGTGGCGGCAACGGCAGTTTCCTCCGCACCGCTGATGGTCACCCGCGGACGTTCTGTCGCACAGGCCACCAGGGATACCCCTAACAGGATCATCCAGATTGGCATCAACCAGCGTTTCACGAAGCGACTCTCCAGCAAAAGGGCTAAGAAAAACAGGGGGCAGGTCCGGAGACCCACCCCATCGTCACAATACACATTCACCCATCAGGCGCGGCGGGATTACCCCAGGAGGCGGGCCTGCAGTACGATACCCACCTGCCAGGTCTCGCCCGGTTCCAGGTGCAGCGGCCACCAGGGCAGGAAGATCGTCCCCTGGTAGCCACGCTCGAATCCAGCCTCAGACAGCGTAACCGTCTCCAGCGGAAAACGCCATAACGTCGCCGGCCGGGAGAAGACCATGTCTGTCCGCAGGCCGCGCAGCATACTGGTAGCGCTGTAGTCGGTCACCGCCTGATGCTCCATCACATCGAGCAAAGACATCCGGCGCCCATCCAGTTCAAAGACGCAGTGTTCGGTATCCGCCCCACCATCATACGCCAGCGCCAGTTCCACCCCGAAGCGGATGTCAAAGGCCTGTGCTGACTGGTTGGTGATGGTGTACAGGGCTTCGATCTTGTTCTCAGTGCGGGGAATACGGAAGCGCTTGGAGACCCGCACCGGCAGGTGAGCCTGCCCGACCCAGACATGGCCGTCTCGCCAGAGATGCAGGTTGGCCGCATCATCCCGGATCTCCCATTCGGCCTGGTAAGGCAGGATGACACAATCACCCTGCTCTGGATACGCCGAACGGTAGAAGCCGTCCAGTGTGGCATCTTCCCGTAGAAAATGATCAATAAATGAGCCGCGGGTATACCAGTCAGCGATCAGGTACTTCTCGATACCCTGTTCCTTGACCCGGATGCACTCCGCCGGGATCGAATCGTAATCCGTCTCTTCGCCGACAACGACGACCCGTCCCTCAGCGGCGGCGGCCAGTAGATCCTGGTGATAGCCTTCATCGCGGCGCGTCATCAGGTTGAGCAGGTTGTACTTTGCCGGACGATGATCCCACTCCTTGAGCGCCCCGCCGTAAGAGAGGTCAAAGATCATTAGCGTCTGCGGGCTGCGCAAGACCAGTTCTTCCTGGTTATCCAGGTTGACATCCATCTTCTGTACGGCCAGTGGTGGATTTTCCCCCTCAGCCAGCATCTCAGCAGCGATGAGATTGGCATAGTTGGCCACCCGGAAGTGGAACAGATAAATGCCCCCGAAGACGCCGTGCCAGTAAGCATCGTTGGCCTGAGCCGCCCACAGCAGATCGAGCGCCAGTTCTTTGTCCGGCCCATCCGGCATGGCATGGACACTGCGGCTGATATGAAGCGCCCGCTTGTGCATCCGGTTGATCTCTTCGTACTTGATCATGAAGTTGCGCCAGATGCTACCCCGCACAAACCGGAGCACCTGATCATTTTGCTCCCGGCGCAGATCCTGCACGATGTTGCGCAGCGCGTATTCCTCGGCGGGGGGTAAGGCCCACTCGCTCATCTCCCGGTAACTGGCAACCGGCAGGTAGGCCCGTCCCAGCGCAGGATAGCGTTCAAGGAACGCCCCTGGCGTGATGGTTTGCAGCCAATCGCTGTTTGCGTCAATCGCCGCAAACAACGCTTCCATGTACCCGCGCTGCCAGCAGTGCTCATACGTCCCCGGCCAGACACCGAATTTCTCGCCATCCTCGCCCATGAACACCAGCTTGGGTTGCAGACGACGCAGATCGCCCTGCGATTTCTCCCGCAGCCAAGCGATGTTCTCCTCCACACTGCGCCAGGGGATAGCGTAACGCAGATGAGTCAGCGTAGGGAAGACGGCCAGTTTGTGACCCTGCTCTTCCGTGATGTAGTAGCCAAAGAGGTCTTTCTGCCGGTCAAAGCCAACCTCTTCAAAATGGGTGTCGTCCACAATCACGTACCTGGCACCCGCTTCGGCCAGTGGCTTGGCCAGGTAAGGCTCCCAGATGCGCTCCGCCAGCCACAGGCCGGCTGGCTCTGTGCCGAACCAGCGTTGAATCGACTCAGTCAGTTTGCGGATCTGCCCCACTTTGTCCGCATCCGGCAGCGCCGCCAGAATCGGCTCATAGTAGCCGCCGGTCAGAATCTCCACCTGACCGCGCTCGACAAGTCCCCGAACCCGATCCAGAAACTCAGGGTAATGTTCTGCCAGCCACTCCAGCAGACTGCCGGAAAAGTGCAGCCCGACCTGAATTGTCGGGTGGCGCTCCAGCAGCTCAATCATGGGTAGATACGCTGCGTGGTAGCTCCGCTCGTAGACGAAATCGAAATTGCCAACCGACTGATGATTGTGGAAGACCAGCGACAGAAACAGCGGATTAGACATGCGATTTACTCCGGCGCAGGCGATGTCCGAGCGGCGCGGATTTTACCATAGCGGCAAGGCCCCCGTCGACCGGAGTCATTGGTGATAATGACCGAAGTCCGGGCCTGACTTCCCGGAAAACCGCCATTGGTCAGCCTGCGGATGGCGTTATACAATCCTGTCGGACGGCAGGTCGTTGTCGCGCTGCCGGTTCCGGGGAGGCAAGGAGGATGAGGCACACCCGTCGCCACGCATTGTTACCTGGTCTGGTGATCGGCCTGCTGGCGCTGGCTGCCTGCGCCGGCCCGGAGCCAACGGCTACCCCTACCCCGCTCCCAACCGCCACCCCCTATGGCCCGGAGCCTGCCCGCTTCACCGTAACCCCGTCACCGACGCTCTCCCCAACGCCAACGCCTATCCCGCCAACACTCACTTTCACTCCCCTGCCGCCGAGCGAGACGTCAACTCCTGAACCTACTCTGACAGCCACACCCATCCCCCCAAGCGAGGCGCCGACTGCCACGCCGACGGAAACGGCCACCGCCACGTCCACCCTGACCGCCACTTTGCTTCCACCTGTGGTGACGCCCAGCGAGACATCGACGGCCACCCTCACCGCAACAGCCACTGCGCTGCCGCCCAGCCTGACGCCCACACCCGTACCGCCCACTGAAACGCCAACCCGGACGCCCACCGCCACACCAACAGAAACGGCCACCGCTACCGTCATCCCTCCTACGGCATCGCCACCCCCCTCGCCGACACCGCCGGAGCCGCGCCTGGACATCGCGGTCGGCCTTGAGCCGCAGGACATCGCCATCGCCGCAGGCCTGCTATGGGTTGTCCACGTCGATGGAAACCTCCTGGCGCTTTCTGAAGCGGGTGAGCCGGTGGCAGCGCTGCGCGTCGATTCCGGCGCGGTTGGCCTGGCCACTGACGGCGTCCGGCTGTGGGTCGCTCATCGCGCCGGCATCATCACTCAGATCGACGCTGTCAGCGGCGCGGTCACGGCCCGCTGGGAGATGGCCTGTGCGGATTGCCTGTTACGGGGAATCGCCTGGGACGGTCGTCGGGTGGTGGTAAGCGACTTCGCCAATCACACGCTCACCTGGATCGACGTGGCCAGTGGGACTGCCACAACCCTGCCTGCCGGGGCGGAGAACCCGACATCTGTCATCGTTGACGCTTACGGCCTGCTGGTCATGCACCAGAGTTTACAGGAGGGTAGTGTCGTCCTCACCCGCCACACAGCCGACGGCGGGCTGCTGGCAAGTCTGGCCGTCGCTGGCTTTCCCACGGCCATGCTCTCCAGCGAGGACAGTCTATGGCTGGCCCTGCGGAATGAGAATACCGGTAGCCTGGTGCGGTACGATGCCCGCACGCTGACCGAAACCTGGCGCGTGGAAGCCGCCCCAATCAACGACCTGATCCTGGCAGGCGGACGGCTGTTCAGCGCCGATTTCATCAACGACACGATCACGGCACGCAACCCGGCCAGCGGAGAGGTGCTGGCCGTCGAGATGGCTGCCGACCTGCCTCAGGCGCTGGCTGCTACCCCGGATGGTTTCCTGTGGGTGCTCAGCCGGCGGGCGGGCGTCCTGACGCGCCTGTGGATAGGGAGTTAGGCTCCGGAGCAACATCCCCGCCTTCGGAAACTGCCGGGGATACCTCCGACGTTATCCCCAGCAGACGCTGGCGGCGCTCCAGTGGCTGGGCCAGCAGCCACAGCAGGATCGTCCCCGCCACCAGAAGGGGACCGACACAGGCTGCGACAAAGAAAGCCGCAACTCGCGGCAGGCCAAGTGCCCCACCGAGCATCCACAGCACCCCGCCCGCTGCAGCAAACAGCACAAACACAGCCAGCCCAAGCGCCAGCGCGCGCCGCACCGCACCCGGACTCATCACCGTTGGAGCGCTCTTGCCCATCCGTTGCGCCTTCTTTCTGGCCACGCCATCCCGCAGCACGCTACTCCCACGTCCACAACCACGTGTTGTCGAACTGGCAGTTCACCGGGCGGCCATTATAGCTCAGGGCAGCGATCCCGACGCCGCCCTGCAGCGGCGGGTTAGACCGGGCGGCCGCCAGCTGGCCATTCAGATACACCCGCACGCGCTCCCCGATCCCCACCACCAGCAGACGCACCCGTGTCAACCCTGCAAACTCACCGGTGTCCATCCCGTAGAATGCCGGGTCAAAGCGATCGGTCTGCCATTCAGCCACTCCCAGCCCACCGAGGCCATCGACAAAGGCCAGACTGTAGCGGCTTTCGTCTGCCCGCCGAAAGAACAGACCGCAGGCGTTTTCGGCGCTGTCGCTCTCCATGCTGACGGTTGCGCCCAGCACAAAGTCGGTCTGCGTCCGGCCCTGTCCCAGCGGTAACATCTGCATCCCCGGTCGGGACACGGTAGTGAAGCTATCCGGAACCAGCATCACCTGCCGCCCCCCTTCCGGGATCAGGCCCAGGGCTGCCAGTTCGGCGATCAGCGGCGCGGAATCGGAGGCCTCCCAGGCGGTCAGGTTCGCACCCACCGATGCTTCTTCCTCTTCCGCAACGGTCAGAGGCGCGGTCACCAGCAGGTTATCGAAAGCCACAACCGGGAACACCGTCTGCCGATCAACCGTACCCATGCTCAGCGCCACCCCACCGGACGTAGCGTGTGTATCCGCACGCACCGTATCCAGCGTTTCACCGTTCACATAGAAGGTGAACGTGTCCCCATCCATCAGAACGCCCAGCACCGCACCCGTGGATAGATCGGCCAGTGCCGGATGCTCGGTCCAGTCCCGCAGGCGCAGCCAGGTCGAGCCACCGGAGCGAGCCATGAATGCCCAGTCACCGCGACTGCTGACCGAAAACAGGTAGTAACTGGCAGGGCCATCCTGCCGGAAGATCAGGCCATACTCCCAGTAATCTGGCTCATTGAGGACGCGGGCCTCCACCTGCACATACGCCCGCGCAGGTATCGCTGGCGCCTCCGGAGGAGCCACCCAGCCCAGGGTGTTGGCCGTGCGAATGATGGCGGTCAGGCGCCCATCGGCCTGCTCAACTTCCATCAGATCGCCGCTGACAGCAGACCACTGCCGCGTGCCATCAAACGTCTCCCACAGCAGCGGATCTGCGAAGGCGGGCAGCAGAGTCAGGGCGAACTCGCCCGCAGTGTCCCCCTGCCGGAAGCGGTAACGTCCCACTCGCAGCGTATAGCGCCCATCGCCCGGTATCGCTACCGCCTCCAGGGCTGCGTCCAGGCGTTCCGGATAGGCGATATCATCATTCTCCGCCAGCAAACGCCCGCCCGCATCCAGAATCTGCACGATGGCATCCAGATCGCCACTCGTCGCCCGGACGACCACGGAAACCCGATCGCCAGCGCGGGCGTCAAACTGCCAGCGTAACTCTGGCGTGGCATCATCGAGCGTTCCAAACACAGTCTCCATCAGCCGGATGACCGGCAGTGCCTCATCCTGGGCGTGCACGGCTAACGGCCCTGCCCACAGCAGCAGAGCCATCACCGCCAGCAGCATACCAGCGGCTATTCTGCGCCAGATAGCCATGAGCACCCTATCCCTTTACCACCGGCTGACGGCAGACCAGCCGCCACAACTCGACGAAGTCTTCCGGGATCAACTCCGCCCCGTTCTGCCAGCGCTCGTCTTCCGCCTGGAGCAAGCGTCGCTGCTGGCCGGCGACACGTAGATTCAACCGATCTTCCTGCAGGGCGCGGCGGGAAACCAGCGGGGTAAAGGCATCCCCTTCCTCGATCTGGTCAAACTTCTTGGGGTCGTAGAACGTGTAGACCGTGATTTGCTGCTCATCCTGCAGGAGTTGCATGGCCAGGCACAGATACCCCTTGGGCACGCGTCCGCGCCGGGGAACGGTAAAGCGCCAGGCCAGCAGATTCACCCGTTCATCCCAGCGCACCACCCGTTCCGGCTGTTTGCGATCGCGCAGCACCAGCCACGAATTATCAACCAGCAACTCACGGCCACTGGGCCAGTACCGCTTGAGCACGCGATCGCCAATCAGGGCTGCTCCCACTGCCGCCAGGATAGCCAGCGGTAGCAGCAAACTGCTGGCAACCGTGTCTTCCAGCCCCAGCGCGGCCAGCACCATCGGCCCCAGCACCAGAACCAGCACCAGCCCTGCCACCGCCAGCAGCGGGACTACAACCCGCACACCCAGATGTTCAACATCAACCGGCAGGCGGCGCATCTGTCGCTCGTCATAGGGGGTATTCGCTCCGGACATAGAACCCTCATCTATCATGGCAGTGTATCGGCGGCAGATCATACCGCAGCGGGTGATTCTAGCACGGAAAACAGCCTGGCGGGGAAAACTGATCCGGCAACTACAGGCGCCCACCCGATTCCAGTATCCGGGCACTGGACCAGCTGCCAGCAGAAATTACCACAGAAAACGACGAACTATCCTCCCGCCCGGCTGCCAGCATCCCCACACAGGAGCGCCCACCAGGAGGCAGTCAGGCGGAGTCAGCAATACTGTGCACCAGGAACAGGCAGAGTCACAACCGAGGCATTACGGTTACGGACGCCCCTTCTGTTACCCCCGCCGCCCGAGTCTATAGTTCGCGCACCTTGGTCGCCAGGAAGATGGCCTGGCCCGTGCGATCGGTGGTCGGGTCAAATGGCTCCAGCGCTGGATTGATGACCTGATCGATCTTGAAGCCGCAGCGCTGCAGCAGCGCCCCGACCGCCTGCAGGGCAAACCCGCGCACCACCTGCACCTCATCCGCCCGTTGCCAGGCGCCTTCCACCTGCTGGTACACGATGTAGTGGCGGGTATTGACCATCGTTTCGTAGCTGTACTGGCTGCGCACCAGGAGCAATAACCCGCCCCGATCATCGTACAGCACGCGGTCAGCATTGCCCCACAGCTCGGCCAGACCCCAGAATGTCATCAGGTCAAAGACCAGCAACTTTTCCATTTGCAGGGCCGCGTTGGCCTTCTGGAAGACCGTTTCCAGATCACGGATGCTGGACAGTTCGTTGAAGGTATCAAGGGCCAGTACCAGATCGTAACCGGAGTCGAAGGGCACCTGCCGGATATCCGCTTCCTGCCACTCCACGATCAGACCCTGCCCTTCAGCCCTCTGGCGAGCCTGGGTCAGCATTGCCGGGGATTGATCGATTGCCGTGATCCGGAAGCCGTTCATGCTAAACCAGCAGGCCGTGCGGCCAATCCCGCATCCCAGTTCCAGGATGCGCCGACCCAACCAACCTTCCATCTGAATCTTATCGAACAACCGCTGGCGCAGACTTTCGCTGGCGTCGCCAAGTCCGGCCACGGCGTAGATGCCCGCGCGTACGGCATAATTGTCGCTCATCGTGCTCTATCTCCACCCAGCAACCTCAGAAGTTCAGCCTACCGGCGAACAAGCGTCGCCGAACTGAATACCTCCTGATAGGGAATTGAGAAAATCACCACGCTTCGTACAGAGTCCATGTCGAAACCGGCGGGCAACGCATAGGTCTGGCTCCCCAGCGTCCCCCGCAGCGGCCCCCAGTCAAAGCCCAGTCCCTGCTCGCGAAGCTGTTCCGGCGTCCGCGGTTCCGGATTGGCGGAAAGGAACAGGTGCAGTTGCGGCCCATTGCGCACCTGGAAATCTTCCAGACGGATCACCCAGCTCTGATCGGCCAGCTGGTAGATAAGCACCCTGCCCCGTGCCCAGCGGACAGCATCAATGGTTGTGAAGTCACCGGAAGCATAGAGCACCGGCCCCTGCATGGCTGGAGGCGTCTGCTCGGCAGCCGGTACGGGCACCGGGCCAGAAAGACCGGCTTCGATCAAGGCTGCGGCGAAGGCCAGGTCCTCACGGGCAATGGCCTCGATCACCTTCTGCTCTTCCTGAGGTAGATCAGTGAGGCCCGGCAGGGCATCAGCTACTGGCGAGCGGTTGACCAGCGGCCACCATAACGGAAACGCAAACAGGGCGGCAACAACAAGCGCCCCTGTCAACAGGAATAACCAGCGCAGGCGCATCTCCGGCTTCTCCCCCGGAATCTTGCCATCAGCCTCTTCAGCGCCCCTGATCGTAACGGGCAGATCACTATCCGGCAAGGCATGCATTCTCTGCCCTGCGGTATCCGGCGCAAACCCGCCGCCCGTAGTATAATACGATTCGGGTAGCGCGGTAAGAACGGGGATCACACCAGCCACCGCCAGTATCGGATGGCAAGGATAGCCCGCCGTGAGTCTGTGGATTCCACCCTCGCTGGAACAGCATACGGTCAGCCAGCCAGCTTACACCACAGCAAGAGCTGATACGGCGGCCAGCTCGTTCGGTGGTGAACGCCTCCACGCCCTTCTCCGGACGTTACGCCAGATGATCGGCGCGCGGATCCGCGTGGAGCATCCCGACGCCTCCGCCGAAGCTATCTCGGCTGCCCAGGCCATCGCCGTAGACGCCTGGCTACGTCACCTGAATGCAGCCTGGCCAGAGGCCCCCTTTCCGCTGACCGCCGATCTGATTACCAGCCAGCAGGTGCGCTGTTCCGCTGAGTTTTACTGCCTGGCCGATCACTACGCCCGCGGCCTGGCCGACAACCGGATCTTTGCCGAGCAGCATGGCAATGAGCTGCTGCGTCTGCTCATCCGCCCCTACATGCACTTCCTGCCATTGCGCTTTAATTATCCGCTTACAGCCTTCCTGCTGCGCCGCCAGGCCATCGACATTCACGTTACTGATGTAACCTGGCAATCGGCCACTGTGCGCTGGCAAGCGCCGGAAGCGGCTGCGCTGCCCCCTGCCTTCCAGGATGAGTACCTGAAATCGAGCGCTACTGTTTACCAGTCGTTGTTCAGCATGTTGCCTTCTGAGATCACGGGTAGTCAGCGGGCCAGTGTGCAAACTCTTCACACCTTACTGGAAGGCGATTCCTGCTGCCAGTGGGTATTCACCTGGCAGCGCGAAAGCCGCCTGCTCAACAGGGTCGTCCTGGCCGGGCTGATCCTGTCTGTCGTGCTGGCGGTTGCCGCCGCATCGGGGGTGCACTGGCTGGCCTGGATTGCGCTGCTGCCTGCGGTGATCGCCTGGTCACTGCATCGTCATAGCCAGTTACAGAACGAACTACGCCTGCGGGACGCTGAACTGGCGGAAAAGGTGCGCCAGACCCGGATCCAGGCGTCTGAGATGGCAGAAGTCTCCAGCGCCCTGCAGATGGCTAACGAGGCGCTCCAGCGCCAGGTAGAAACGCTGACCGCCCTGCGCAATGCCGCCCTGGCCCTGAGCACCTCCCTGAACCAGCGCGATCTGCTGAACAACGTGATCAGCACCCTGACCCGGCAGCTTCATTTCGATCGAGCGCTGGTGCTCCTGATGCACCCCGGACGCAAATCGTTGGTCTTTGGAGCGATCAGCCATCCTGCTGCCACGCCGGAAGATCGCTTCCGCCTGGAACAACTGGAAATCCCGCTGGCTGCGGCTGACGAGTTCACGCTGCTGGATCACTGGCGCAATGGCCGTGCCGCCCAGGTTGATAACGCCAGCAATCTGTATGGCCGGCGCTTCGGCTGGATCTTCCGGCTGCTGGGGATGGAAACCTTCTTCAGCGTACCGCTGCGCATTGGCGAAGAACTGCTGGGCGTCGTCATTGCCGACAACCAGTTAACCCATCGTCCTTTCAGTGAGGAAACCAAGAGCCTGCTGGAAGCCCTGGCCCCGAACATCAGCATCGCCCTGCAGAACGCCCGTCTGTATCGCCTGACCGACGAGCAACTCACCAAGCACGTCCAGGAACTGGACATGATGCGCCAGGTCGACCGTGAACTCATGGAAGCACTGAGCTGGGAGCGCGTGCTCAACATGACGCTTGACTGGGCCTTGCGCATGACCGGCGCTCATGCGGCCTCACTGGCCCTGGTCAATAACGAGAAGCGCGAACTGCAGGTAGTCGCCGCATACGGCGCCGATCTCATCATCGACAAGCCGGAGGATAGAGCGCTGAGCCTGGATCAGGGCATCATGGGCCGTGTCGCCCGCACCGGGCAATCCGCCCTGCTGGCTGACGCCCGCACGGATCCGGATTACATCCCCCGGAGCGAACAAACCATCGCCTATATGTCTGTGCCCATTCGTCGGCGTGGGCGGGTCATTGCTGTGCTGAACCTGGAAAGCCCTCATGCAGGCGCTTTCAACGCCCAGCACCTGGACTTTGTCGAACGGCTGGCCAACCGCGCTTCCGTCGCCATCGATAATGCCCGCCTCTTTGAGGAAACCCAGCGGGAGCGCGAGAAGCTTTCCAGCATCCTGGAGAAAACAGCGGATATCATCATCGTCGTCGGCTTCGACCGGCGACTGATCCTGATCAACGAGGCAGCCATCGCCACCTTTCGTCTTGATCCCCATACCGACTACGTCGGACGCGATTTCTATGAGGTGTTCGCCTTCACGCCGCTGGAGGAGTTTGGCCAGCGTTTTCTGGAGCGGGCCGGGCAGGACGTGCACATTGTGGATGAGATCGCGCTCGATGGTGGGCGCTACTTCCATACGGATGTGGCCTCCAACGAGCAGATCGGCTGGCTGCTGGTCATGCATGATGTGACCCCGTTCAAAGAAACCGAACAACTCAAGAACGAACTGATCGCCACCGTCTCCCATGACCTCAAGAATCCCCTCAGCGTGATCAACGGCTATATCGAACTGCTGGGGATGTACAATGTGCTGAACGAGCGCGGTCAGGAATTCATGGCCATGATTCGCCGCTCGATCCGGACCATGCGCCAGCTTATCGACGACCTGCTTGACCTGGCCCATATTGATAGCGGCCTGCAGATCAAGCCCGAACCGGTCGCCATGCAGATGGTGATCATGGAAGCTGTCACCGGCCTCAGGAGTATGGCCGACGAAAAACAGCTTCAGGTAACGGTTGACATCGCTGAGAATCTGCCTCCCGCCGCTGGCGATGAGCACCGTCTGTACCAGATCATGGTCAACCTGCTCAGTAATGCGATCAAGTACACCCCACCGGAGGGTCACGTCCGGGTGGAGGCGCGCCAGACCGGCGAGAACATCCTGGTATCTGTTGCGGATGATGGCCTGGGGATCAGCCCGGAGGATCAGGCCCAGATCTTTGAGCGCTTCTACCGCGTTCGCCGTCCGGAAACGGATGGCATCGAGGGTACCGGCCTGGGGCTGGCTATCGTCAAGAGCCTGGTGGAAGCGCACGGCGGCGAGATCGGCCTCAAGAGCCACCTGGGTGAAGGCTCAACCTTCTACTTCACCGTCCCCATTGCCCCGGTGACCGATCGACAGGTCGTGGCCGGGGTAGAGTGAGAGCGGTCACCTCACTGACGCACGGGGTAGCCGGGCGTGTAACTATCCCCGCGGGCCAGAGCCTCAACTTCAGCGGTGAGCAGGCGATCCCGGTAGACAAAGCCGGTGATCATCCCGGCAATCACCCCCCACCACAGTTGCACAAAGCGCGCCAGCAGCGTTGCCAGCCCTGCGGCAGCGACATCCAGCCCGGCAATTGCCCGCAGGGTCACGCCAATGCTGAAGTCAGCCGCGCCAAGTCCGCCCGGCAGCGCGCTGAGCGAGCCAACCACCACGCTCAGGCTGATCACCATCAAGGCCTGAAAGAAGGTGACCATCCCTGCCGGCTGACCCAGCCCCAGCAGGATCAGGTACACACCAACACCATCCAGGAAGTTGGCGACCATGCCCAGCCCTACCGCTATGACCAGGTTCCGCCAGCGCACAATCTCATAACTGCTGACGTAAAAATCACGCAGCGGGCCAGCGAACCGCCGTAACAGCGGCAAACGTGCCGCTCCCGCCAGCAGCCATAGACAGAGCGGGCGAACCTGGATCACGGCGATCAGCAGCGCCAGGGCCGCCAGCGATCCGAACACAACCGGCCAGTACTCCTCAGCAGCCAGCGCACCAATCGAAACAGCCAGGAGAATGATAACCGCCAGTCCATCCGAAAGGCGTTCCGCCGCCACGACAGGCAACGTGCGGGCGATGGGAGCGCCGGTCAGACTCTTGAGAACAACCGACTTCAGCGCTTCCGCCAGCTTGCCGGGGCTGAGCGCCAGCACGAACCCGGAGACAAACACCGCCGCGCTGTCCGCCAGACGAATGCCGTGCACACCCACAACACCCAGGTAGAAGTGCCACTTGGCAAAACGCAGGATCCAGTTCACCACCCGCAACGCCAGGGCAGGGATCATCAACACCCAGGGGAAGCTCAACGCCTGGCGGGCCAGTTCGCCGAGATCGCTGAGCAGCATGGTCACGATCACCACACCAAAGCCCAGCGCCAGCCCGATCAGGATTCCTTTCCGGTAACGCTGCATACGATCCTGCGCCTTTACTGCTCCACAACTCCGTGCAGCAGCCCATGCCGGTGATGCTGGAAAACACAGACGCCTGCAAAGGCAGGCGCCTGTCAGAAGGCAGATGGGCAGTACAGGACTCGAACCTGTGACCTCTCGCTTGTAAGGCGAGCGCTCTAACCAGCTGAGCTAACCGCCCGTATCCGCCTTCATTCTAATCGACCGATCGCGGTTTGTCCATACTTCCGGGCCGGGTGTTGCGCGCTACCGCCGTCAGTGACCCGGCCTTCTGGCCTCTGCTTGCCGTCCGAGTCCCTGCCGGTCTTGATGACCCTATGCCGGGCATTAGCCGTAACGTTCGTGCGCAATGATCGCCAGGCCAGCGCTGATGCTGGTGAAGGCGTCCTGAGCCACCACCTTGTCCCGCCCAAAGCGCTCCTCCAGCAGCGCGATATAGAGCGGGATGGAGGCAGAACCACCCGTACGCAGAACAACATCGATCTGATCTTCGGTCATCCCTGCCCTGGCCAGCACAGCGTCCAGCCCGGCATTGATGGGTTCCAGCGTGGGGCGGATCTGGTTTTCCAGGCGCATACGGGTATAGGCCTCACTGATCTCGATGTTCGGTCCCCGGACGGTGTAGATCGCAACCAGGGACTCGGAAAGTGCGATCTTGACGCGCTCAGCCTCATTGCGCAGGGAGAAACCCAGGTTGTTACTCACCAGCGACTTCAGCGCCCGGATACGGGCGGGGTTGCTGCTGGTCTTGATCGCCCGGTCGATCAACTGGGCGTTCTCCGGGGTGGCCAGTTCCAGCAGGCTCTGCCAGTCCTGGATGTGATGGGTGATGTAGCGCGGGAAAGGCAGTTCCTGGTGGCTAAAGCCGGGGCGGAAAGTTGTGCCTGCCCCGAAGTACTTCTCCATGGCCGCTACGATTCGCCGATCGATGTCGTCGCCGCCCAGCAGCACGCCCGCGGTGGCGATCACCTCCGGGGCGTTCGGTCCGCCCAGCCGCACCACTGTGAAATCCAGCGTGCCACCACCGAAGTCAAAGACCAGCGCCGTCTGGCGGCGGGCTGCCCCCACATGATAGGCATAAGCCGCCGCCACCGGTTCCAGTTCGAATGTAACCTCCTCAAAGCCGGCCTGCCGCGCTGCCTCATAGAGTGTCTGTTGCGCCCTGGCGTCCACAGCCGGATCATGGGAGAAGATCACCGGTCGGCCCAGCACAACATGCGTGATCGGTGCATCAAGTTCATGTTCGGCCTGCGCCCTGGCCCGCGCAAGCACCAGCGCGATCAGGTCGCGGGCTGTGTAATGTCGCTTGAAGATGAATGTCCCGCCGTAGTTCTCATCGCGCAGCACCGTCTTGACCGATTGCAGAAAGCGACCCGGCGCTTCCACGTCTTCGTAAGCATAGATCTGCTCGTTGTAGATGATGGGGCTGCCGCCGGTGCTGGCGACCATGATCTCAATGTCGCCCACATAGCGCCGTTCATAGCGGATGGGCCGCCCGACATTCTCGGCGATGTAACGCCGTGCAGCCTCAAAGCCAACCACCGCCTGATGATCGCGAGGGATGTAGAGCAGCGATGGCAACAGGCGTGGATCTTTGTTGGCCGGATCCAGGGCGAAGGAGCGCACGCGCTCTCCGTCAAACCGCGCAAGACTCGAATTCGTTGTCCCGAAGTCAATGCCGGCTTCCACTGGCAGCAAAACCTCCTCTGGCAGGCCGCGGCCATGCGGCAAACGAATCGCGAGCGCCGGCTGCCGCCCGGTGTAACAGGCGGGCCAGACCGGCCACAGGCGGATTGTTTATTCTACTGGAGACTGACTGCAATTAGAAGGGTCAGCGCGGAAGCAGCCTATTTGAACGCACCGGGATCAAAGGGCGTTGGCGTTGGGAAATCAGGCACGATCACCGTCGGGATTGGCGGTGCGCCGGGGGCGATCACCGGTGTCTGACGGCTGATGATCGGGCGCGGCACGATGATCAGCAGGAAGATGGCGATCGTCAGCCAGCCCAGCAGCCTGCGGCGGAAATCAAGCGGGGTGATGTCGTCATGAGGCGGCGGATGACGCAGCCCGGTCAGCGAGGCCAGGACGGCCCAGATCAGCCATGTCGGCCAGAAAAAGACGCCAGCAAAAGCCAGCACCCCAAAGGCCAGATACGCCAGCAGCCAGGCCCGCCGGCCAAACAGCGCATAGGCCACATGCCCGCCGTCAAACTGGCCCAGTGGTAACAGGTTGAGCGCCGTCAGCAACACACCAAACCAGGCCGCCAGGGCTACCGGGTGCAGCAGGATGGCCCGGCTCAGGCTGCCCTCCACCAGCGCCCCGCCGAGTGCCTCCAGCAGCGGCGGCACCCCCACCCCGCGGAAAACCAGGTTGATCGGCGCGCCGAACGCGATCGGCGGCAGTAGCAACCCGACCACAAAAAGAGGCAGGGCCACGACCAGCCCGGCCAGCGGCCCGCTGATCCCCACATCGAACAGCGCCCGGCGCGTCTTGAGGGCGCTACGGATGAAGATCACCGCTCCCAGCGTACCCAGGCTGCCAGGGATGGGCAACGGGATGAAGAACGGCAGTGTAACCTTCACACCATGGCGACGTGCAGCTACGTAGTGGCCCATCTCGTGTACGCCCAGGATGAACAGCAGCGTCAGGGCGAATGGCCCACCTGCCGCCAGCGCCTCCGCCAGCCCCAGATTCGTGCCATCCAGCAGGATGGACGCCGCGTATACTGTCGAGGCGATTGTCGCCAGCAACAGGGCCAAGTGCAGCCACAGCGGGGAACGCCCGGAGGCGCGCACGGCCCGGCGCAGCGGACCGCCACCCGGCGCAGCCTGGTCGGCGTCGGCCACACCCTGCACCACCAGGACGATATCCGTGTTGCCTTCGCGCTGCAGGAACGCAGAATAACCCAGCGGCTCCAGACGTACCTCTAACTGGGCAGCGGCTTCTTCCGGCGGGAGCAATAACTGACCATGAAACACCCGGCCAAGCTGGTCTCCCCGCGAGATCGCCTCCTCGGTCTGGATAGCCAGCACGCTGCTGACCATGCGGCGCAGGAAGTCTGTCGACGATGCCACAACGTCTGTTTCAGACACCTGGCCAGGTTCTGCGGGTGGCAACTCGTAGAGTGACATCAGACCTTCGGCAGCTCGATACTCTGCTGGTTCTGGTATTTGCCCTTCTTGTCAGCGTAGGAAACTTCACATTCCTCATCCGCCTCGAAGAACAATACCTGAGCGATGCCCTCGTTAGGATAAATCCGGGCGGGCAGCGGGGTTGTATTGCTGATCTCCAGGGTGACAAAGCCCTCCCATTCCGGTTCAAAGGGTGTCACATTGACGACAATGCCGCAGCGGGCGTAGGTTGACTTGCCCACACAGATGGTCAGCACTCGCCGCGGGATACGGAAGTATTCGACGGTGCGGGCCAGGGCAAATGAATTCGGCGGGATCAGAATCGGATCGTCCGAGACGATGTCCACCATGGAGGCTTTGTCAAAGCGCTTGGGGTCCACAATGGCAGAGTGCACATTGGTGAACACCTTGAATTCGTTGGAGACCCGGATGTCGTAGCCATAGGACGACACGCCATAGCTGATCACGCCATTACGAACCTGACGATCCTCAAACGGCTCGATCATCCGGTGTTCCAGGGCCATCCTGCGAATCCAGTGATCCGGTTTCAGTCCCACCAGTGCATCCTTTCCCGACTAAACACGATCGATAAGTTCCCCATACATAAACGGCGTGGACGCTCCAGTCACCGGTTGCCCTACATCACATCCGGCGCGCTCATGCCCATTAACGTCAGCAGCCGTTTGAAGACCACCTTGGCCGCCCGGTAGAAACGCAACCGTGCCCGCGCCACATCCTCCGGCACCTCACTGTGGAAGACACGTACGTTGTCATACATGGGATGGAACAGGCGGGCCGTCTCCAGAGCGAAGAAGGCGATCTGGTGCGGAGCCATCTCCTCCAGGGCGTAGATCAGCGTCTCGCTCAGGCGCATTGCCTGACGTAGAAAGGTGGTCTCCGCTTCACCCAGCAGGCTCAGGTCAGCGCCTGCATCGCTGAATCCTCGCTGTTCCGCCATACGGAAGATTCCGGCGCACCGTACATGAGCGTTCTGGATGTAGTAAACCGGGTTTTCGTTGTTCTGGGCCACTGCCAGGTCAAGGTCAAACTCGACATCCGTGTTGGCGCTGCGAGCCAGGAGGAAGTAACGCACCGAATCCGCCCCGACCTCGTCGATCACCGCGTCGACCGGGATCACATCCCCGGCCCGCGTGCTGCCCTTGATCAGCGCCCCGCCCCGGTAGATGCGCACCATCTGGTGGATGATCACATGCAGGCGCGAGGGATCGTAGCCCAGGGCCTGCAGGCCACGCTGCACGACCTTGTACTGCGTGCCATGATCGGCGCCCAGCACATTCACCAGCAGGTCAAAGCCGCGCTCCATCTTGTTGACATGGTAGGCGATGTCGGGCAGGGTGTAGGTTGGCTCCCCGCTGGCCTTGACCAGCACCCGATCTTTCTCATCGCCCAGGGCCGTGGAACGGAACCAGGCTGCATTGGCCATGCCGCTGGCAATAGCCTGGGCGCGCTCACGCTCGTCCGCGCCCTCCCACACCGGAGCGTCGTAGATGTACCCGCGTTCACGCAGGGCGTCCAGCGTCCGCCATACTGAACCATCCTCGTACAGGCTATTCTCGTTGAAGAACACGTCATGCCGTACGCCCAGGCGCAGGAGCGATGCCCGGATCCACTCGAAGATCACTTTTTCGGCATATTCTTTGAAAACCGGCCAGTCCTCAGAACGCCAGGAGTCGCCCACCTCATCGACCAGCCGGGTGGCGACATCGATCAGATACTCACCCGCGTAGCCTTCCTCCGGCAGGGGGACGTCTTCGCCAAGCGCCTGCAGGTAGCGGGCCTGCAGGGAACGTCCCAGCATCTCCATCTGTCGCCCGGCATTATTGAAGTAGTACTCGCGTTCGACCCGGTAACCGGCGGCTTCCAACACGCGAGCGATCGAATCGCCGATCACCGCGCCGCGCGTGCGGCCAATGTGCAGTGGCCCGGTCGGGTTGGCGCTGACAAACTCCACCTGAGCACGCTGCCCGGCGCCAATATCCAGGGAGCCAAAAGCGTCACCTTCGGCGATGATCGTCTCTACCTGCTGCTTGAGCCAGTCATCACTCAGGCGGAAGTTGATAAAGCCCGGCCCGGCGACTTCCGCCGCGCCAACAAACGGCGCTTCCGGCAGATTCCGGATGATGATAGCGGCAATCTCCGCCGGAGCTTTACGCGCCAGGCGGCTCAGTTGCATTGCGACCGGCGTGGCGTAATCCGCATAGCCGGGGTTATTCGGCGGCTGCACCCGTACTTCAGGGATTTCAAAAGGCGGCAGTTCTCCCGCCGCCTGGGCACGTTCAATAGCTTCCCGGACAAGACGGGCATGTTCGTGTGTCAGGACCTTCAAAGTCGCCTGCTCCTTGCGCGGAATCGAACCCTGTGGTTGACCCGCGCCATTCTAGCATGAGGTCATGGCCGTTTCAACAACCGTCTTCCCGGCGCAAGGGAAGCAGCTCGATCACCCCGTCTTCGCCCACCGGCGCCCGCCGCTCGCAGGACAGGCAGGCCCATGCCCGGGCATCGGTCGGGATCATCAGCCCTCTGCAGCAGGCCGGGCAACGCAGAATCTCCGCCAGCGGGCGCGGCCCAACAGGCCGGGAAACCCCGGCCTTGTGCGCCCAGAACAGGTCATAGTCCACCTGCCAGTGTTCATGTTCCACGTCCACCAGGCCCAGTTCGGTAGTCAACCAGTCATACATGGCCGCGGTGGAAAGCGTCTTGCCGGGCATCAGGCGGGCATCCATCCCCGTGCGGTTGGTGATCAGCAGCGTCCCACCCGGACGCAGCACCCGAACCAGCTCACGCAGGTCTTCCCGTGCCCCCGGAAAAAACTCCCACGCCTCGATACAGGTTACCACGTCAAAGGTATCATCAGGGAACGGCAGATCGCTGGCGGTGTGCCAGATCAGCGCGGCGCGGTGATGACGGCACAGTTTAATCGCCGCCCGGAAGAGCATCTGCCGGCTGATATCCAACCCGACCACCCGGCCCTGAAAATCGTCCTGCTCCAGGAGTACCAGCGGAATCCGGCCGGTGCCGGTAGCCACATCCAGCACCAGCGGCGCGGCCACCCCTTCCTCCTGCATGCGATGCAGCAACGGACGCGCCAGGAAAAACGTCTCATAGACGGGATCGTAGTGCTTGGTGCGATCGTAGCGGGAGGCATACCAGTCGTATAGCAGCGCTACCACCCGCCAGCCGAGGTACATGCCCTCTGTCAACCACAGCAGGTACCACAGCCCGGCACCCAGCACGACCAGTGCGACCACTCCCAGGACGATCACCAGCAATGGTTCCATCAGGTAAGCTGACCCGTTTCCCGCAACCAGGCCTCGGCGCAGGCCATCCCCTCCGCTAACCGGACGCGCGGACGCCAGCCCAGACGTTCGGCTGCCCGGTTCATGCTGTAACCTCGCCGCCGAGCCACCAGCCCGGCCACCATCTGGCTGACCGGCTGCGGCTCCCCACGCAGGCGCAACAACGGCTCAAGCAGCCGTGCACCTGCCAGCAACACCGGCACAGGCACCGGAAGCAGCCAGCGGTGCCCGGCCATCGCCGCATATGCACCCAGGAACTCCCGCCAGGTCACCGGCTCATCAGATACAGCGTTGAAGACACCCCCGGCAGCACCCGGATGCTCTGCTGCCAGAAGCAGCAAATCCACGACATCATCCACGTAGATAGCCGGGCAATAGGTCCTGCCGTCGCCCGGCAGCGGTGCGGGCCGCCGCCGCATCAGGGCGAACAGCCGACCCGTCCAGAAGCGTGATCCAGGCCCGTAGATCATACCTGGCCGGATAACAACGGCTTCAATTCCCAGCGCCGCCGCCCGCCGGAACAGCACAGCCTCGCCCAGCGCCTTGCTCTGCGCGTAGTGCTCCTGTCCGGGCCGCGGCGGCAGGCCCTCATGCATGATCCCCGGTCGATCATAGCCGTAGACGGCAAGCGTACTGACGTGGACGATGCGCCGGACGCCAGCCCTATGCGCCGCCTCGACCAGTTGACCGACCGCTGTGACATTGACGCGATACTGAGTTGCCGCCGGGCCGCGTGTAGCAGCGCCAACATGGAAAACAACCGAGCAGTCGGCCACTGCCCGCTGCAGGGCCGATGGATCGGTCAGATCGCCCACGCATAATTCCGCACCGTGCGCGGCGATCCCCGCCCCCCTGGCTTCAGAACGCACCAGCCCGCGCACGCTAACGCCTTCCGCCAGCAACCGGCGCGTCAGCGCGCCACCCAGGAAGCCGCCCGCGCCGGTGACCAGCACCCGTTGGCCACGTAAGCTCGTCATGGTTTCCCGGCCCTACTCCGGATGCACTTCCGCAGCGGTCACCACCACGCCCTGCGTATCGACCAGCAGCGTCCAGACCCGGGAGAGAATATCACGGCTATCAAAGACGGACTGTACCGCATCGGCAATCCGGTAATGATTAGCCAGGGCAAAGATCAGGAGGGCCGGGCCGTTGCCGGTGATTGTCACGCCCAGCGCCCCCGCCCTCAGCGCGGCATCCATCGCCTCCGCAAAGCCGGGGATGCGTTCACCCAGCCAGGGATCGAGCACGCGATCATCCAGTACCTGGCTCAGCAAGCGGTAATCGCCGCTCCGCAGGGCTTCGATCAGCAGGCCAGCCCGCGCGACATTGTCCGCCGCCTGGCGATAGGCAATGGTCTCCGGCGGCAGTGCATCTTCCGGGTCATACCCATCAAGCTGCGGTGCAACAACCAGCACCTTCAGGGGGGCCACCTCAACCCGCCTGAAGATGGCGCCGCGCTCACCCAACGCGCTGACAGTCAGGCCGCCCAGCATGGCGGCGACCAGGCCGTCTACGCGCCCCAGGATCTCGGCTCCCAGCGCAATCAGTTCATCGCGCCCCAGTGGCATCCCCATCAGGTTGTTGGCCCCCATCAGCCCGGCTACAGTCATAGCCTCTTCCGCGCCCAGACCGCTGTTGAGGGGAATGGCATTCTGCACATCAACACGCAGCCCCAGCGGAGAATCCTCCACCCGCTGGAAGACACGCACCGCAGCGTACATCACCGGATGGTAACAATCCGCCGGGAGATCGGCACTGCCTTCGCCATGCGTTTCGATCAGCAGGGTGCTATCGCTGCGTTCGACAAACGCCGCGCTGACATGCAGGCCCAGCGCCAGACCCAGGCTTTCGATACCAGGCCCCAGGTTGGTGCATACCGCCGGAACGGTCACTCGCGCTTTGCGCATGGTCGCTCCTTCGCCGGGCCAGGGCGCGGCCCGCGCTGCCATACGCCAGATCAGGCAAACGGATCAGAGTCAGGCTTATCTGCCCTGCGTCGCACCGGCACCCGCTGCCGACCATCCGACCCTCTACGGAAAGCCGGGCCGGGTGGTGGCGTCGGGCGATAGCGCGGCGCGGGCGGGCCAGAAGATTCAGGAGCTGTCGCATCAACGACAGTCTGCCAGCGGACGCTGCGCACACGCCGCTGCTCACCACTGGGAAAGGTGATGATCGCCCCGCTGGCATTGCGCTGGACGGTCACGCCATGCAAACGGACGCGCACCGGCCAGGGCAGCGTATATGTCCCCCCGATAGCCACCCGCCGCGGCGACAGTATCACAAAGCCCATCAGCCGCCACAGTAAATGCAGCGGGACAATCCCGTTAACATGGTTGCGCTCGCCCAGCCCCTCCGGCACATCGCTGTTATAGCCCTCCCGGAAGGCTTTTTCCTTCGTAAGTGTCTGAATGCGGGCAGCCAGCAGGCGCTCCAGCAGCTGGGCCGCCAGATCAGGTCGACCGGCATCGATCAGCCCCTCGCCCAGCAGGGTATTCCACAATGGCCACGCTCCGCCGATCCCGCTGCGCTGGCCTGGATCAAATACCGCGTCATCCGCCGGGACGATGGAAATTCCATAGGGCCGCCAGTAACGGGCCGGGTCAGTCAGCACGGCCACCAGCCGTGCCCGCCGGTCGGGATCGCCCGCCCCGGCCCACAGGGGTAGCAGCAGGGCGGCATTGTGCCGGGTCCAGTCCACGCTGCGCACCTGTACCGTGTAGACACGGCTGAGACCCTCCACAATCACCCGATCAACCCGGCGGAAGACTCCGGCAGTCGTGGCCGTTCCCAGACCGCGATACCACAGGAAGCTGCCTGTATC